>ENA-OQCK01000097-OQCK01000097.1-human-gut-metagenome-genome-assembly--contig:-NODE-97-length-48706-cov-14.245641_pt1 | contig 48706 bp, 54 predicted proteins | sample MGYA00242498_ERZ504578 | MGnify/ENA primary metagenome ERZ504578 (study PRJEB26092, sample SAMD00036229) | human gut metagenome | host: Homo sapiens | study: EMG produced TPA metagenomics assembly of...
TTTTTGCAGCAGCATCCACGATCATTGCTGTGTTTGAAAATATCATTACCTTTGCAATGGAACTGACAGGATGCAGCAGGAGAAAATCTGTAATCTGCAATCTGATCGCAATCCTGGTTTTATCTGTCCCATGTATTCTCGGATTTAATGTATGGAGTGGGATTTCTCCTTTGGGCGCAGGAAAAAATATTTTGGATTTTGAAGATTTCCTGGTAAGCAACAATCTGCTTCCGATCGGAAGTCTGATTTATCTTCTGTTCTGCACCAGCCGGTATGGATGGGGATGGAAGAAGTTTACAGAGGAGGCAAACAGCGGACAGGGAATCCGGTTCCCAAAATGGGCAAGAATTTATGTATCGTATATCCTGCCTTTGATCGTATTGTTTATCTTCGTACAGGGATATATTACGATGTTTTAGGAGTGTGAGAGATAGAAGATGGACAACAGAATTTCTTTTATGAATGATTACAGTGAGGGAGCATGCGAGGAAATCTTAAGGCGGATGAGCGAAGAAAATCATGCTCAACATACAGGATATGGCCTAGATTCTTTGTGTGAAGAAGCGAAAGAATGTATTTATCAGGAAATGGAAATGAGAGAAGCATCTATCCATTTTCTGGTAGGAGGAACCCAGACAAACAGAACGGTGATTGCGGCAGCACTTAGACCTTATGAGGCAGTGATCGCGGCTAAAACAGGACATATCAATGTTCATGAGACGGGAGCGATAGAAAACAGCGGCATAAGGTCATTGCTGTGGAAGCGGAGGATGGGAAACTTACGTCTTGTGCAATCGAACAGGCAGTTCTTACACATACAGATGAGCATATGGTAAAACCGGCGATGGTGTACATTTCGAATGCTACAGAGCTTGGAACAATTTATTCCAAAAGGGAGCTTACAGAAATTTCTGATATTTGTCAGAAATATCATTTGAAGTTGTTTTTAGATGGTGCAAGGCTGGGAAGTGCTCTGACCTGCTCTGAAAATGACTGCAGTATGAGCGATATTGCAGAATTATGTGATGTATTTTACATAGGTGGAACAAAAAACGGAGCATTGTTTGGAGAAGCTGTTGTGATCCTGAATCCGGATATTGACAGAGATTTTCGTTATATGATCAAACAGAACGGCGCAATGTTGGCAAAAGGGTGGCTTTTGGGTATTCAGTTTCTTGGGTTGTTTGAAAATGGAGCATTTTACCGTCTGGCAGAACATGCAAACCGGATGGCGGAGAAAATCCGTACATGTCTGAAAAGTCAGAAAATCGAGTTGTTTGTTGAGAATCAGACCAATCAGATTTTTCCGATTCTGGAAGATCATCTGTTGGAAAAGCTGGAACGGGAATTTGAATTTACGGTCTGGGAAAAAATTGATGAGACACATACCGCAGTGCGTATAGTGACTTCCTGGGATACGAAAGAAGAGCATGTGGAAAAATTGATACAGGCATTGGAAAAAGAAGAATAGTGAAATAGAAAGAGAGCGTTGCTCCGTCGGGAATGATTCCTTGCGGAGCAGTGCTCTCTTTCTTGTTTTATGGAGTTTATTTCTTGTAAGAAAATTCAAGGTGATAATGTTCAGGAAGAAAGTAAAATTTATTTCGGGCAAATGGTTCATTGGCTTTATTATAATGAATTGCTTCAGTTAGAATCAAAGGAGTCATCACAGGAACGTTTAAAAGTTCAATTTCCATATCGTTTGCATAAATCAATTTAAAGGTCATGTCGATGCGATCCGAATATTGAAATAAGCGATCTAAAATTACTTCCTTTATAGAGTTCGAGTCTGAAGTGGATAGTTCTAATTCATTAAAAAAAAGCATTGGAACTTGTGTAAAAGAATAACCCAAGACAGTTGTATGAGATTTAAAAACACAATTGCAGGCAAGCACAACATCGCTGGAAGAAAGAAGTAGTTTGTCTCGGGCAATGTCTGTTGGAGCAGCGTAATTATAAGAAAAAACTGTATCTGTAACAGTGTGTCTGCTTAATGCCAACATAGGGTTCGGAATTTTTTCATCTGTGTTCTGTTTGATCTGAGGAGCAATCACAGTTCCTTTCCCCTGGGATTTGATAATCATGCCGTCTTCGTTTAAAATTGCCAATGCCTGCCGGAGTGTATTTCGACTTACGCCATATTTTTCGGCTAGAGATGTTTCGCCGGGAAGATGCTCGCCGGGGGGATAAATTCCAGTTACGATATCTGTATATAGGGAATTGTAAACATCGAGATATGCAGGAATACTTTGATGGTGTAATTTTGTTTTCATATGAACACCTCCTTAGTTGTTACAGAATTATTTTAACACAGGTGATCTTGTTTGACAATTGCAGACAAGATACTTTAAAACATATTGACATGCGTTTGATGGGATGGTAAACTTTAGACAAGTTAAACATGTTGAACAAGTAAGGAGGGAAAGAATATCAGACAGTGTAGTGAAGCGGACAGGGAGAAAATTGTGCAGTATTTAAAGGCAGAGCTGTATATCATACATTTTTACTTTCTGATCTGGAGTGTTATGGATTTGAACATGAATTTCAACAGGTCTATATGCAGGAAAAAGAAGGAATATGTGAGGGTGTTGTTTTGAGATATTACAACAACCTGATTCTTTCAGAGTTTATAGAAAAACCAGAGTGTAAAAAGATTGCAGAACTGGTAACCTCTGAAATTACAACAGTAATGGGAAAAGGTGAAAATGTTGAACAAGTTATGAGATGTGTGGATCGGAAATGGGAGATTATATATAATACGTTGTATGTACATCAAACATGAAATCGTTAGAAAAAAAGGAGGGGAGATACGCAGAGCAGAGAAAAAAGATATCGAACGAATTTATGAGTTTTGATGACATTTCCGGAGATGAGAGCACTTTATGCAGAAAAGGGGATGATTGAAAACAGAATTTGTGGAAAAGAAGGGTTCCATATTATTATGGAAAAAGAAGGAGAGATCATAGCTCATGGGAACAGTGCAGCGACAACCGATCAGACTTGTATGATGGGAGGGATTTGTGTCGCACAGGATATGAGAAAAAGGGTATGCAAAAGAGATCTTGCATACATTGTGTGAAGAAATTCGCAGACAGGGAAAAATTCCTTGTATTTTTTCACCAGAAAAAGAGCAGTATTCCATTTTTGAAGAGCTGGGATTCGAGAAATATGGAAGATGGGGCATTGCAAAAGTTTAGGAGAAGTGAGATGGGAAAGAAGTTAAAAACAAAAGATATTTTTGGGTATACAATAGGGTCGATTGGAGATTGTGCGTCATATAATTTTGTACTGTCATTTTTTTCGTTTTTTATGACTACAGTCGCAGGTGTAAGCCCGGCTGTCGCAGGTACAATTATTTCGGTTGCAATTGTATGGGATGCGATTACAGATCCAATCATAGGATATGTGATCGATCATTCTAAAAATAAGCATGGAAAGAGGAGACCGTGGATTTTACGGTCATTGATTCCACTGGGAGCATCAATTGTATTAATGTTTTTGAATGTAGATTTGCCGCAGACAAGCAAGAATATTTACTATTTGATTTTAGTACTTGTATTTTGGACCGCATACACAGCATTCAACATACCATTTTATTCCTTTGGAGCAGTCATTACAGATGTAGACAGCGAAAGAGTGAAGTTGTCTGCATTTCGAGAGGTATTGGGGTATGTAGGAACTTTTTGTGCAAGTTCTGTACCTACATTTATTGTGGGGAAAATGTTGGATGCAGGAGTAAGTCAGGAAAAATCCTGGTTTACAGTGGGAATTCTGGTGGCGGCAATTGCTGTTTCAACGATTTTCCTGATGTGGAAATTTACGGCAGGAAAAGAATCTGAGGAAGAGGTAATTGAGACAGAAAATATTAATGTCAGAGGTTTTCTAAAAAACATTCTCAGTCTGATGAAAATGAAGCCCTATGTTCTGGTAATCCTGTGTGCGCTTATGACGAATGTATATATGACATTGTTTAATTCCAGTTTGTTATATTATGTAACTTATAATATGGGAATGGGAGAAACACAGGCATCTTATATGTTTACCGCTATGACAATCGTATCAATTGTATTTGTTCCATTTGTGACCAAAAGCGTTGCGGTATTCAGCAAAAATAAAGTGTTCGTGGGATGCATGGCATTTAGCGGGATTGCTATGGTGCTCGTGAAATTTACAGGGATACCAAATGTGATCGTGGGATGTATTTATGTGATCCTGGTAGGCGTTGGAACATGTGCATATTGGATGTGTATTTTTAATTTCCTGTATGATGTGGTAGATTATGATGAGTTTAACAGAGGGAAAAAGCGAGATGGAATCATTATGTCTTACTATTCTTTCTTGTTAAAACTTGGGGGTGCGGCAGCTGCAGCTGTACAGGGAGTTTTACTTTCGTCCAGTGGATTTGATGCATCTCAATCTATTCAGAATCCACAGGCATTGGGAATGATAGAAGCTATGTTTACAATTATTCCGGGAATCTGTGTTTTGATTGCAGGTCTCGTTATGGCATTTACACCGTTACAGGATAAGAGAATGAACTGCCTGAGAGAAGCTCTGGAAAATAAACGGATAGGAAAGCCCTATTCTACCAAAGGGTTTGAAATGTTAGTGGCAGAAAATGGAAAGGAGAATTAAAAAATGAGTACAAAGAAAGCAGCAGTGGTAATGCAGACAGATTTTACAAAGGATATTTCCGTATGTACAATGCAGGGAGTGTGCATGATGGTGGATCCTGAATTGAGAGTATTCGATAATACACATGAAATCAAAAATTTTGATACCTATCAGGCATCTACAGCATTGAGTTATGTGGTGGATTTCTGGCCGGCAGGAACCGTATTTGTATCTGTTGTAGATCCAGGGGTAGGAACAGATCGTCGTGCGTGTGTTGCAAAACTGAAAAATGGAAGTTATGTAGTAACTCCGGATAATGGAACACTGACGCATGTGAATCAGTATGTGGGAATTGAGGAAGTCCGTGTCATTGATGAAGAGCGCAACCGATTAAAAAGTACAGAAAAATGTCACATTTTTCACGGAAGAGATTTGTTTGCATATTGCGCAGCGAAACTTGCGGCTGGAATCATCACGTATGAGGAAGTGGGGGAAGCCTATCCTGTAGAAGAAATCGTGGAGCATGAGTTGATCCCATATAAAGTGGAAGGAAATCGTATAACGGGAATGCTTGACAATGCGGATTATCATTTGGTCTGATCTGCTCCAATATTCCGGCAGAAGTGTTTGAGCAGGAGGGAATCGCATATGGAGATACTGTCAAGGTTCGAATTTTGCAAAGAGGAAAGGAAGCCCCGGTATTTGAGGATAATGTTCCGTTTTGTCGTTCGTTTGGATATGTAGCGGTTGGAGAGCCATTGCTCATGGTCAGTGAGACACTTCAGATACAGATTGCAATTAATTGTGAGAATATGTCGGAGAAATATGGTGTTTTGGCAGGATCAGACTGGACAATGGAAATTGAAAAATAGAAGAGGAAAGAAGTATGAAACCAGCAATTGTTATGCAATCTGATTTTGGAATTGATTCAGGACTTGTAGCGTGCATGCATGGCATTTGCAAGATGATCGATCCGCAATTAGAGACTTACGATATTACGCATCAGATTCCGGCGTTCCAGATTCGAGAAGCATCGTATTGCCTGCAATATACGGTGCCATGCTGGCCCTCAGGGACTGTTTTTGTGTCAGTGGTAGATCCAGGGGTTGGAACGAGCAGACGGGCAAGCGTGGCAAAATTGAAAAATGGAAGTTATGTGGTAACTCCAGATAATGGAACATTGACATTTCTTCACGATATGATAGGAGTAGAAGAAATCCGGGAAATTGATGAGAAAACAAATCGATATCAAAAAACCAAAAATGTCAGTGTGTTTCACGGGAGAGACTTATTCGCGTATTGTGCGGCAAAACTGGCAGCAGGAAAGATTACATATGAAGAGGTCGGACCAGAGTATCCAGTGGAGGAAATTATATTGCACGAACTCCATCATGCAGAAGTCACTACCGGTGATGTGAAAGCAATGATACAAGGATATGATCCGTTTGGGAGTGCGGAAGTTTCTGTACGTAATGAAGAATTTGTGCAGGCAGGCTTTCAATTGGGAGAACGATTGAGAGTTTCTGTTTCGGATGCCAAGCGGGTGATTTTAGACAAAGAAATTTTGTATGAAAGATCGTTTGGGTATGTGCCAAAAGGAGAAGATGTTTTGTTTCAAGATTTGGCTTCATTTGTTACGATTGCATCAAATGAGGCAAATTTTAAAGAGAAATATGGTTTGTGCGAAGAGCAACAGTATAAGGTAAGGATTCGAAGGACAAACAAATAAAATGTACGAGACAGAAGAGAGAATACTGTCTCGGTACATTTTTTTCTTATTTTCTCTTTGGCATCTCCCATATATTGTGGTCGGTATGTAACAGCATATGAGCCTTATGGGAAAGCGGAGCTCCCATAAAGTATTGATAGAGCTTTTGAATATCTGGATTTTCATGGCAGAAGCGAAGTTCGTTGGAAGCATCCAGGAAATAAAGGTTCTGACTTCTGGTTAGAGCAAGTTCTTCACTGTCATGGATTGGCTGTCCACCTCCGCCGACACATCCTCCCGGGCAGGCCATGACTTCCACAAAGTCATAATGCACTTCATCTCGTTCGATACGATCGATCAGACGACGGGCGTTGCCAAGGCCACTGACGATGGCAGTTTTGATAACCAGATCTCCTATCGGAATTTCTGCGGTCATGGTGAATTCATCTTCTCTTGTACGTCTGACAGCATGGAAGGCATCTGCATCGGGATTTTTACCGGTAATCAAGAAGTAGGAAGTCCTCAACGCAGCTTCCATGACCCCGCCTGTAGCGCCAAAGATCACACCTGCACCGGATGCATCCCGCATCAACTCGTCACATGGAACATCCTGTAAGGTTGTCGGTTCGATGTGAGCTGCGCGGATCATGCGTGTCAGCTCTCTGGTTGTCAGCACAATATCGATATCATGTCCGGCATATTCCTCATAGAAAAGCTCCATGTTCTGCTCTCCTTTTTTTGCCAGACAAGGCATAATGGAAACAGTACAGATATCGTTCGGATCCGCATCAATGGATTTTGCAAAATAGGTCTTCATAGCAGCTCCGAACATTTGCTGCGGAGACTTTGCAGAGGACAGTTGTCTTACGAGATGTGGGTATTGGGACTTGAGAAAGCGAACCCATCCCGGACAGCAGGAAGTAAACATCGGTCGTTCGTTACATTCTCCGGCGGTGAAGCGCTGGATGAATTCATGGGCTTCTTCCATGATTGTCAGGTCTGCAGAAAAGGAAGTGTCAAACACATAATCAAATCCCAGGCGTTTTAAAGCATCGGTGATCTTGCCCATGGTTGCTTCCTGTCTGTCCAGACCAAGAGTTTCACCCCAGGCAGTACGGACAGCAGGCGCGACCTGGACAACCGTGATCTTTTTCGGATTGTCAATGGCTCTCCATGCCTTTGCAGTATCATCCCGTTCTCTGAGAGCTCCGGTTGGACAGTGGGTAATACACTGCCCGCAGAGCGAGCAGTCAGCTTCTTCAATTTTTCGGTTTTTTGACACATGAACCGTGGTGCGGGAACCGGTGCTTTCTACGTCCCATACGTTCAGACTCTGTACTTTATCGCAGATTTGGATGCAGCGCATGCATTTGATACATTTTGCAGAATCACGGATCAGTGGGAAATTCTGATTCCACGGGATGCGTTCAATGTCCAGGTAAAACGGTGTGTCGATGACATTTAAGTCATTGGCAATTTTTTGCAGAGAACAGTTGCCGCTTTTGACGCAGGATGCACAGCGGCAGTCATGCTGAGACAGGATCAGTTCGATCATGTTGCGCCGGTTCATACGAACCTTTGGACTGTTTGTATAAATGACCATTCCATCTTCTACAAGATTATTGCAGGAAGTGATCAGTTTTTCTTTGCCTTCTACTTCTACACAACAGATACGGCATGCACCGATTTCATTGATTTCTTTTAGATAGCAAAGTCTTGGAATCGGGATTCCGTTTTGTTCTGCGGCTTCCAGGATAGTCGTTCCTTCAGCCACCTGTATATGTTTTTGATCAATTGTAAGAGTTACCATAATGTGTTGCGCCCTCCTTTAAAGACTCCAAATCCGAAGTGATCACAGCGCAGACAGCGGTCTGCTTCCTGTTTGGCTTCCTGCTCGGTCATACAGTGTTCAACTCCTTCAAAATCGTGGATTCGTTCACAGACTTCCCGTTCGGTCATATTGACTCTTCCGCATGGAGTGCGGTCATCCAGACGAGGTTTTGGAATTTCAACATCTGCAGTGATGATGTGGTGATATCCCAGATATTCGTCAATATTGGCTGCAATGACTTTGGCTGCTGCAATGGCACGAATGACAGAAGAGGGTCCGGTTGCACAGTCTCCACCGGTGAATACACCTGGGATGTTTTCAAAACCGGCATTCTTTTCAGACATCAGACGGCCGCGCATAACGGAAAAACCAGCCTGTTCAAAGTGTCTGGACTCGATATCCTGGCCAATGGCAACGATCAATGTTGTACAGGGAATAAAAAGATCCGCTTCTCCGGTGGGGCGGATACTTGCACGTCCGTCTTTGATCTGGCTGACCATCTGCGGAGTGACGTACATCCCTTTCAGATGTCCGTTTTGATCGGTCTCAATATGAGAAGGTGCTTTTAAAACCTGGACTTCCACGCCTTCTGCGATGGCGCCTTCAATTTCCTCCGGCAGAGCAGTCATGTCAGCAATCCGGCGACGGTATACGATACTGACTTTTTTGGCTCCCAGACGGATTGCAGTGCGGACAGCATCCATAGAGACATTTCCGCCTCCGATCACAGCGACTTCCTGTCCGCTTAAATCAGGCCTGTTTCCAAGTCCGACGTCCCGTAAGAAATGGACGGCAGAAATAACACCGTCTGCTTCCTCACCTTCAATTCCAAGCTTTTTATCCGTGCTCGCACCAATGGAAATCAGTACGGCATCATATTCTTTTCGAAGCTGCTGAATGCTGATCTGATCTCCGATTCTTTCATTGCAGCGGACTTCCACACCCGTATCCAGAATCGCCTGAATATCATGATCCAGCTCTTCTTTTGGCAGCCGGTAGTTTGGAATTCCGTAACGAAGCATTCCCCCAAGCTGTGGGAGCATCTCATAGACCGTTGTCTGGTGTCCCATCAGCTGAAGATAATAAGCGCTGCTTAAACCACAGGGGCCGCCGCCTACGATAGCAATGCGTTTTCCGGTGGACTTGGCACATGACGGGGCAGGAACTTTTCCGGCAAAATCAGAAGCAACGCGTTTTAATCCCCGGATGTTTATTTTATCATCTACATATTACGGCGGCAACGCGCTTCGCATGGATGTTCACAAATGAATCCGCAGGAGGTAGGAAATGGGTTGTCTTTTCGGATCAGGCGAATGGCATCCGCATAACGTCCTTCTCCGACCAGTGCAATATATCCCGGGATATCTACTTCTGCCGGACATAAAGAAACACAGGGAACCGGCTGGTGATAAGTGCAGGTACAGCGTCCCTGGCGGATGTGCTCTTCGTAATCCTCCCGATATCCGATCAGCCCCTTGTAAACCATGTGGGCGGCTTCATATCCAATGGCACAATCGGCAGAATCCATAATGGAGCGTGCCAGCTCTTCCATTACATCTAACGTCTCTAAAGTGGCTTTTCCATCTAAGACATCGGTGATAAAGTGACTCAATTGTCCCAGTCCGATGCGGCAAGGAACGCATTTCCCACAGGTCTGTGCATGACAAAGATCCAGAAATGCGCGGGATAAGTCAACCGGGCACAGTCCGGGAGGGCTGGATTCGATACGGCGTTCCAGGTCTTTGTACAGACCCTCTACCACGAGCTGTGCCTTGGTTGGAGTGGATAGTTCAAGTCTGCTCATAATTGTTCATCTCTCCTTTACATGAAAAATACGTTGGAAGTCTCCGGAAAGGAGACAAAATTATAGCTAAATTGTAACAGAAAAATCAGAAATAGAAAAGGATTTTTGAGCATGTATGATTTATGGATACTTCTATTGCAAACTATATGGTTTCGAGATACGAAAAGAAGATCTGCTTGTATTCGCCAATGGTTTCCTGAATGTGCATAGATTCTAAACAAAAAATATATGAAAATCCTTTCATTTTTTTATATAGTATTGTGACGAAATTTGGGGAGAATAAGATATATTATTGTCAATTATGACAAAGATAAGAAAGTAATTTCAAAAAATAACATTGATATTGAAAATAATTTCGGAATGAGATAAATATAATATATGGCGCCGAATAGAAAAGAAAGGAGTAATTACGAAGATGAGCATACAGCATGATTTGCTGAAAGGTGGTTTGATTGTATCATGTCAGGCTTTAGAAGATGAACCATTGCATTCTGCTTTTATCATGGGGAGAATGGCTAGAGCAGCGAAAGAAGGCGGAGCATGTGGAATCAGAGCCAATACTGTGGAAGATATTAAGGAAATACGTAAGAATGTGTCACTTCCAATTATTGGAATTGTGAAATGTAATTATGCTAAAAGCCCAGTATACATTACACCAACGCTAAAAGAAGTAGACGAGTTGATGACCATAAAACCAGAAATAATCGCTTTAGACGCAACAAACAGAGATCGTCCAGATGGAAAAAGCTTGAAGGAATTTTTCGATGAAGTGAAAGAAAAGTATCCGGAACAGTTATTTATGGCAGATTGTTCCACTGTAGAAGAAGCCGTTTATGCTGATAAAATGGGATTCGACTTTATAGGAACAACGTTGGTTGGATATACAGACTCTAGCAAAGAAGACAAAATAGAAGCAAATGATTTTCAAATTATACGGGAGATTCTTAAACAAGTAAAACATCCGGTGATTGCAGAAGGAAATATAGATCAGCCGGAAAAAGCAAGACGTGTAATCGAATTGGGATGCAATTGCGTAGTTGTTGGAGGTGCGATTACCAGACCACAACTGATTACAAAAAAATTTTCTGAGGCATTAAAACAGGAAGGATAAAAGTGTTGATTTATGGGAAATATAGCAGCTTTTGATATTGGTGGAACATTTGTAAAACATGGAGTGATATCTGAGAATGGAGAAGTGTTTTTTTCAAAAGAGTATAAAACACATGCAGAAAAAGGTGGAAAATGGATTATAGAAAATCTTTGTGCCATCGTCTGTGAATTGATGAAGAAACAAGAAATCTCAGGTGTAGCCATATCAACTGCAGGAGTTGTAGATCCAGAGGCAGGTAAAATTGTTTATGCAAATGAAAATATTCCTGGATATACAGGGACAGAGATTAAGAAAATTGTAGAAGAACACTGTGGTATACCTTGTGAGGTAGAGAATGATGTAGCATGTGCAGGTCTTGCGGAAGCTGTGTTTGGAGTTGGAAGAGACTGCAAGACGGTTGTGTGTATTACAGTTGGAACTGGTGTGGGTGGTTGTATTATTCATGAAAGAAAGATTTTTCACGGAGCTGGTGGATGTGCTGGGGAGATCGGGTATATGAATATCTTCGCTGGAAATCTGGAAAAAGAAGGCTCTGCAAGTGCTCTTGTTAAGAGAGTAAAAGAAAAAATACAGGATGATACAATAGATGGTTGTACAATTTTTGAAAATGCAAAGGCTGGTAATGAACCATGTGTCGAAGAAATAGAATATATGTGTGAAGTATTAGGTCAGGGAATTGCTAATATTTGTTGTATGATTAACCCTGATATGGTGGTTCTTGGTGGTGGAGTCATGAAACAGAAAGAGTATTTAGAAGAGAAGATAAAGAAAACTGTATCAAAATGGATTCCGGAAAGCTTATTAAAAGATACAGCACTTGCGTTTGCAGAAATGGAAAATGATGCAGGTATAATGGGTGCGTATGAAAATTATAAGATGAGGCAGGCTAAAAAATGAAAGGGTATGTGAGCAGTCTTCTTCCAAGAATAGAAGCAAATTATCATAACTTCACAAATCTTGAAAAAACAATAGCAGATTTTTTCTTGAACAACACAGAAAAAACTGATTTTTCAGCTAAGGCAATTTCGGGAAAATTGTTTGTTTCCGAAGCATCTCTTTCTAGGTTTGCGAAAAAAATAGGATATCGTGGGTATCGTGAATTTATATATGAATATAAAGAGACTTTTATGATGTGTGGAAATGAAGATCAGACAACAAACGATGTTTTGGATACATATCAAGAACTTCTTGTGAAAGCATATAATTTAATTGACAAGGCACAGATACAAAGATTAACGACAATGATTAGAACGAGTGTCAGAATTTATGTATATGGTTTTGGAAGTTCTGGATTGGTAGCAACTGAGTTTAAAAATCGATTTATGAGATTCGGATTGGATGTTGAAGCAATTGTTGATTATCACACGATGCTTATGAATTCGGTCAGGGTAAATGAAAATTGTTTGGTTATAGGAATTAGTTTGAGTGGTGCAACAAAAGAAGTTATTGATGCGTTAGAACAAGCAGCTATGAAAAATGCTAAAACAGTTTTACTTACATCTAGAAATGATAAAGAATTTCAACGAATGTTTGATGAGGTGGTTCTTAGTGCTGTAAAGAAAAATTTAGAGTACGGAGATATGATTTCTCCACAATTTCCACTATTGATATTGATAGACAGAATATATGCAGATTATGTTCAAAGAGAAGATGAACGTAAGAAAACTTTATATGATAAAACTGTAAAACAAATCGTTGGACGATATATAGAATTTGATGAAAAGGAAAGAGGGTAAATATATGGAAAATTTACAAGTGATACTTATTTTAGTGGTCTTTCTGAGTGGGGTTGCATTGATGATGTCAAAAAAGCTTCCTGCAATTCTCTCATTGCCTTGTATGGGAATTTTAATTGCCGCAATTGCGGGGGTTCCATTTATGTCAGCAGATCCTGAAGTACAGTCTATTACACAATTTGTAATTGCTGGGGGCTCTTCAAAACTTGCAGGAACAATTATGGTAACTATCTTAGGTGCTATTTTTGCAAAGGTTGTTCAAAAAGAAGGGATTTCTGATGAAATTATTCGAAAAGCGGCAGAACTTGCAGGTGATAAGCCAGTTATGATTGCAATTGCTCTGACAGCAGCTACAGCATTGATCTTTACAGCAATGAGTGGGGCAGGTCCAGTTATTATGGTGGCACAGATTGCTGTTCCATTGTTCCTTTCAGCAGGAATTTCACCTGTAGTTGCAGCAAGTTTGGTACTATTTGGATTAAACCTTGGATTATTATTTAATGTTTCTCAGTATCAAATTTATGTAGATACTATCGGCATGGATATGAGTGTGATCAAAACAACATCTGCAGTTATGGGGGTAATCTGTGCGGTAGTAACGCTAGTATATATTTTAGTGAATGTAAATAAAAAATCAGTTAGAAGCTCTTGGGCTGTAGAAAATGAAGTGGATCACAAATCAGTAAATCCAGTTGCGTTGTTTATGCCATTGTTGCCAATCGTACTTGTATTCTTCTTCAAATGGAATGCAGAAACAAGCTTGATCGTGACGATTATTATTACTGCTTTAATTACAAAAACGAAACAGTGTGTACAGATTTTGTCTAGTTCAGTGGTTGAAGGTATCAAAGATGTTGCAGGAGTTATTGGTCTTATGATGGGGATTGGTATTTTATTGAATGGTGTGTCAGCAACTGCAACAGCTACATTAATGAAACCAATTATTAGTGCAATCCTTCCAAGCAATCCAATTGTATATGTTGTACTCTTTACAATTCTTTCTCCATTAGCATTGTACAGAGGTCCATTAAATATGTATGGTTTGGGATCTGGACTTGCGAACATTTTCTTGACGGCAGGAATTGAGTGCCCCGGCAGTTGGAATGGCACTGAGAAGTACAAGTGTAGTACAGTGTGTTGCGGATCCGACAAATACACAGAACGTTATTGTTGCAGATTATGCAAAGGTTGATGTAAATGACATTTTAAAATCGACACTTCCTTATACAATGGTAATGGCATTGGGAATTTTGGTATATACAGCAACGTTCTTGTTCTAAATGTAAGAGAGTGCCGTATGCCAGCCTGAAAAAGCTGGGAGCGGCATCTCCTTTTTATTTCAACAGGAGAGAACTTCTGTATAGAACTGGGGATTGAACACTTGAAAGGAGAATAGAAAATAAATGAGTAGCAGAAAAGTAAGAATTGGTATAGATGTAGGGGGAACATTTACAGATGCAGTGGTTGTAGATAATGAAACATATGAAGTAATTGCCAAGGAAAAGTGTCCAACTACGCACCATGCTAAACAAGGTGTTGCTGAAGGAATTGTCAGAAATATAGAAAATGTGCTAAAGAAAAATAATATTTCTCCAGAGGATGTCATTTTTATTGCACATGGCACAACACAAGCTACGAATGCTCTTTTAGAGGGTGATGTTGCCAAAGTTGGCATTGTAGGAATGGGAAAAGGTCTGGAAGCAGATCGTGCAAAAAAAGAAACAACCGCTGGAAATATTGAATTGGCACCAGGAAAATTCCTTTATACAGAACATGAATTCTTAGAGTCATCTTCTTTGAGAGAAGATTTGATTAAATCAGCAATTGAAAAATTAAAACAGAAAGGTGCAGAAGTAATTGTAGCATCTGAAAGTTATTCGGTTGATAACCCAGAAAATGAGAAGAAAGTAATCGAAATTGCAAATAAAATGGGATTACCAGCAACGGGAGGATATGAAATTTCTCAGTTATATGGTTTATCTGCAAGGACGCGAACAGCAGCAGTAAACGCCGCATTGATTCCTAAGATGATGGAAACAGCAAACATGACAGAAGGAGCAGTCAAAGAGTCAGGAATTAGAAAACCTTTGATGATCATGCGTTGTGATGGGGGTGTAATGAGTATTGACGAGGTAAGAAAACGTCCAATTCTTACGATGCTATCTGGCCTTGCGGCAGGTGTTGCCGGAGCTCTTATGTATGAGAAAATTACAGATGGAATTTTTGGAAGCTGGAGGAACTTCCACGGATATTTCTGTGATAAAAGATGGAAAAGTTATGATCAAAAACGCACAAATAGGTGGTCAAAAATTATATTTGACTTCACTGGACGTAAGAACATTGGGGGTTGCTGGTGGAAGTATGATCGTAGTAGAAGATGGAAAACTAGTTGATGTGGGTCCAAGATCTGCACATATTGCGAATAAGAGTTATGAGGTATTTGCAGAACCTAAAAAGATTGTTTCTCCTAAGATTAAGTTGGTTGCACCTAGAGAAGAAGATAAACCAAATTATGCTGTAATAGAATGTGAAAATGGAGAGAGCTACGCACTCACATTAGCCGGTGCTGCGAATATCTTAGGATATGTGGGAGAAGGTGATTATGCGCATGGGAATAAAGAAGCAGCGAAAAAGGCATGGCAGGCGTTGGCTGATTTAACAGGAGAAAGCGTAGAAGAACTCTGCAAGACTGCAATGGAAATTTCTATGAAAAAAGTGAAGCAGATTGTGGATGAATTGATTGTAGATTACAATCTCAATAAGAACCTTATTTACCTTATAGGTGGCGGCGGCTCTGCCTCTGTTGTAGTTCCATTTTTGGGAGAGATGATGGGCATTCGCCATAAAATTGCGGAAAATGCCCCTTATATTTCTACGATAGGTGTATCTTTAGCGTTGGTTCGTGAGCAAATAGAACGTAATGTATCAAATCCGACAGATGAAGATATTCGCAAAATAAGACATGACGTTATGGAGGTTATTACACGTGCCGGTGCGGATGCAGCAACTGTAGATATTGCCATTGAAATTGATAGTCAGAAAAATATTTTAAGAGCGATTGCAACTGGAGCGACAGAGTTGCGGACAAAAGATAGAAATACACAAATGAAATCTGAAGAGGATTTGCTTAAGATTATTTCAGAAGCAGATAAAGTGGAAAAACAGAATGTGCAAAAGGTTGGACAAGAAGGCAGATGGCATGCCTACTATGTAAATGTAGAGAAGAAAGCACTGTTTGGATTGATTAAAACAAAGAAACGATTTACTAGAATTATTGATGAAGAGGGTGTCATTCGTTTACAGAAAAATGATGCAAAGATTATGGTAATGAAAAAAAAACAGCTTAGCACAAGATTTGAAGAATTTGTAGATAGTTTGACACAGTTTTCAGATGCAGGAGCAATTCTACCAAAAACATATTTGTTCTTTGGACAAAAAATGTCAGATTTAAGTGGTGTTGTGAATAAAGAACAGCTTTTGGGATTAGCAGATATGGAATTAGAGTTCGTAGAGGATAATCAAGAAATTATTGTGGTATCAGCAAGAGATTAGTGAATATGAAAAGGTATAGAAATAGTTCGGATGAACTTTATGGAATGTTTGAACTTATGGAGGAGCGATTTTTCAAATGGATTCCCTCAAAAGAATATAAATATTATTTAGAGGAAAGCATTCGATTGGGAAAAGAAGCAGGGAGAAAATTTAAAAATAAAGATCTCATTGAGATTATGAAAAAAGACCAGGTCGAGGTTAGATACAGAACGGAAGAAAGAAATCTCAATCCGCTGTATCAAATGAAATCTCAAATCTGCTTTGAAAAAAAGAATAGGTATTTAGACCTATATATGAATGAAATTAAGAAACAGTGTAATAGTGTCAAAAGAGTAGAGCCAGAAATTAATTTAGAATGGTTGAAAAACCTTCATATTGCACATGAGTTTTATCATTTTCTTGAATTTTCTCAAGATCAAAGAACTGGAGAATTATTAAAACCAGTTGAACGAAAAGGAATGTTTCGAACTCAAAAGGTTTGTCTTCAGAGTGTAAGTGAAATCGCAGCACATTCATTTGCAAAGGAATACATGGGCGCAGATATCAATCCGAAGTATTTTGACTGCTTATATATATCAATAGAAAACAAAAGCTATTTTGAAAAAATAATGAATAACATTGAAACGGCACGGTTATTAGTAGAAAGGAGCTTAAAAAATGAATACGATTGAATTTGGAAAATGTGTTGTTCCAGTCATTGGTTCTTATGACACCGTTATTGTTGGTGGTGGTACAGCGGGAGCTTCTGCTGGAATCAGTGCGGCTCGAGAAGGAAATAAAACAATAATCGTTGAAAAAAGTCTTTCGCTTGGTGGCGCTGCTGTTGGAGCACTTGTTAATCCAATGATGGAATCCTTCGTAATTCATGAACAAAATTTTTATGAAATTGAAAATAGATTGAAAGAAAAAGGCGCTTCAACAAGAGATGGAATTATGAATTATGTATATTCCACTCCTGAAAATAAAGCTTCTGTTTTGGAAGAAATGTTTTTGGAACATAATGGAACTATTTTGTATGATGCAATGTTATCCGGATGCACAAAAGAAAATGATAAAATCCAGGCAATTGTAGTTGCAACATCAGATGGGTTAAAAGCAGTTTGTGGCAAGCAGTTTGTGGATGCTTCCGGTGATGCGTTATTATCAAGAATGGCTGGAGTTCCGGTAAGTATTGGTGATGATGAAGGATTTAATCAGATGACATCATATAGATTTGAGATGGGGGGAATTGATGTAGACAAATATAGAAAATATTGTTTAGAATTGGAGGATGAGTTCTCACCATTGAAAAAAGGATATTTTTGGGAATCTGCCATGGTTAAAAATAAAAGATTTAAGTTGGAACCTTTATTTAGAGAGGGAATTGAAAAAGGATTGCTTACAGAGGATGATTTAGTATACTATCAGTGTTTTTCTATTCCTGATGCGCCGGGGTGTATGACATTTAATTGTCCCCACATCAGCAATATGAAAAGAAATATGGATGCGATGGCAAGATCAGAGGCTGTTACACAAGGAAGAAAAATGATTCAACGGCTTGTTAGATTTCTTCAACAGTGTATGCTGGATTTGAACATGCATTTTTAATCCGTGAAGCCGCTGCACTTGGAGTAAGAGAGTCTTGTAGAATCGAGGGAAAATATATTTTAAAAGAAGAAGATTATTTGAATCGAGCACGCTTTGATGATGCTGTAGCAAAAGGTGATTGGTATATTGATGTGCATTCATCAACGAAAGGTCTTGTTCATATGGATAAGTATGAAAAGGGAGAATATTACGAAATACCATATCGCTGTCTCATAAACAATCATGTGAAAAATATGCTTACAATTGGACGATGTATTTCTACTACATTTTTAGTGCAGGCTAGTATTCGAATACAACCTACTGTAATTGACATGGGAGATACAGCAGGAAAAGCATGTGCACGTGCATTGAAAGAAAAAATAGAATTAGCCGATTTTAGTGGAAAAGGTTTGATGGAAAGATAAAAAATTAATAAAAATAGGAAAGGCTGGAGAGTTTGATATGATTCCTCTTAAGTAGACTTGAGTTAGTTACCGTGTCTAATTAAGAAAACTCATATCAAAACTTCTCTGGCTTTTTGATGTTTAATAACGTTTGATCACTTGTTTCTCAACGATATTTATAATGGTGTACAGCCCCATTGCCATGATACACAACAGGACAATGGACATCAGGAGCCAATCCATTTTAAAGACCTGGCTGGAATAGATGATCAGATATCCAAGTCCGCTTCTGGCAGCTAAAAATTCACCGATGATGACGCCACCAGACACAATCCGATATTGACTTTCATGTTGCTGATGATCACAGGCACGCTTCCCGGAAGGACGACTTTGGTCAAGGCATGGTACCTGGTTCCGTGCAGTGTATAGATCAGTTTGATCTTTTCCGGGTCTACACTGGTGAAACTGGTGTATAGATTTAGGATGCTTCCAAAGATCGCAACTGAGATCCCGGCAATAATGATCGTAGTCTGATTTGCTCCCAGCCATACAATGAGCAGAGGCGCCAGAGCAGATTTTGGAAGACTGTTCAATACGACCAGATAAGGCTCCAGGATTTTTGAGAGTTTTTTGCTGTACCACAGAAGAAGGGCAGACAAAATGCTGATACCTGTAACGAACAGAAAGCTGAGAAGCGTTTCATACAGTGTGATCCCCAGATGGAAAAAGATCGTTTTATCCAACACCATATTCCAGAAACAGCGCGCGATTTTGGAAGGGCTGCCAAACACAAAGGAATCAATCATCCCGCTTTGGGAAGTCCATTCCCAGAGTATGAGAAAGACGACAAGGATCAGGATTCGAAAAAAGTGGATCAAAAAGTGATGGCGTTTCTGCAGGTTCAGATATTGTTGCTGTCTGTTAGAACATGTTGTCATTTGGGTTCAGCTCCTTCCATAAAAGATTGAAATACGTTTTAAATTCCGGGGCATTTCTGCGGTTGAGTGCAGTGTCTGAAGATAAAGAAAAATGAACCGGGACGATACGGGCAATACTGGCCGGACGTTTGCTCAGAACCAGGATTGTATCTGCAAGGCTGATGGCTTCGGAAAGGTCATGAGTGACCAGGATGACAGTCCGTCCGGAATCACGGATGATCTGTCCGATGTCGTTTCCTACCGAAAGACGGGTCTGATAATCCAGTGCAGAAAAAGGTTCATCCAAAAGTAAAAGATCCGGTTCCAGGATCAGAGTGCGGATCAGAGCAGCCCTCTGCCGCATCCCGCCGGAAAGTTCAGATGGGTGGGCGTTTGCGAATGCTTCCAGTCCATAGGCTTTTAAAAGCTCTTTTGCACGGAGCTTGGCAGAAGCGGACAAGGTGTGCTGGATCTCAAGACCAAGCAGGATGTTGTGATAGATCGTGCGCCACTCAAAAAGATGATCGTGCTGCAGCATATAACCAATGTTGGTCGCGCTTTCTTTTAATGATTTTCCATTGAGCAGAATCTCCCCCTCTTCCGGTTTCAAAAGACCGGCGATCAGTGAAAGCAGCGTGGACTTGCCGCATCCGGATGGACCGACAATTGCCACAAATTCTCCCGGTTTCACGGAAAGGGAAATATCTGACAGTGCTTTTGTTTCGCCTTCCAGAGTATGATAGGCATAGCTTAAGTGATCCAGTGTTAAAATTGGTTCCATACAGACACTCCATTCGACAAGTATATAATCAGTTTATGGAAAACAAGAAAATCTGTGCGTTTCTTTTGGAAAATCCGACATTTCTTTACAGATATCCCGGAAAGACGTATACTATAATAGATTGTAAAAAAGGAAAGAATGAAAATCCGGAGGAAACAAACGATGAATGTGATAAATTATCAGAAAGAACTGGATAAAACGATCGTAAGTCTCCAGAAAGAGGGACGTGTGCCAAACTTTTGCTGCACAGCTGCTGTGCGCCGTGCAGCAGTTATGTATTGGAGTACTTGTCAGAGTATTTTGAAATCACGGTATTTTATTATAATCCGAACATTTATCCGGAAAGTGAATATACAAAACGAATTCTGGAGCAGCAGGAGCTGATATCCCGTATGAATCTGAAGCGTCCGGTCAGTTTTCTGGCGGGAAATTATGAGAAGGATCGCTTCTACCGGATGGCAGAGGGGCTGGAAGATGTCAAAGAGGGCGGCGCCAGATGCTTTAAATGTTATGCGCTCAGGCTTCGGGAGACGGCACAGATGGCAAAAAAAGCCGGTTATGATTATTTTACGACCACACTTTCTATCAGTCCTATGAAAAATGCAGCCAAGTTAAATGAGATCGGACTGGCGGCACAGAAAGAGTTTGGAGTGAAATACCTGCAGTCTGACTTTAAAAAGAAAAACGGATACAAACGATCCATTGAGTTATCCAAAGAATATGGATTGTATCGGCAGGATTACTGCGGTTGTGAGTTTTCACAAAGAAGCAGTACACAATAGAGCGGAAACTGTCACAGTTTTCTATGGACATATAACACGTTAATGTGTTAAACTAATTGCAATCTGAAAAGATACTATCGGAGAAAAGGAGACAGGGGAATGGCACAGTTATGGGGCGGTCGTTTCACAAAAGAAACAGACAAGCTGGTATATAATTTTAATGCATCGATCTCTTTTGATCAAAAATTTTATGCGCAGGATATCCGGGGAAGCATCGCACATGTGACAATGCTTCAAAAGCAGGGAATTTTGACAAAAGAGGAGAAAGAGAGCATCATTGAAGGTCTGAAAGGGATTCAGGCAGATGTGGAGAACGGGACACTTGAGATCACGGATGAGTATGAAGATATCCACAGCTTTGTAGAGGCGAATCTGATCGACCGGATTGGAGATGCAGGGAAGAAACTGCACACCGGAAGAAGCAGAAATGATCAGGTGGCACTGGATATGCGGCTGTACACAAGAGACGAGATCGAAGCACTGGATACACTTTTAAAAGAATTGCTGGAAGTGCTTTTAAAACTGATGAAAGAGCATATCGAGACGTATATGCCGGGATTTACACATCTTCAGAAAGCACAACCGGTGACACTTGCGCATCATCTTGGCGCATATTTTGAAATGTTCAAAAGAGACCGTCTTAGAATGAAAGATATCAGAAAACGCATGAACTACTGCCCGCTTGGAGCAGGGGCTCTTGCGGGGACAACTTATCCGCTGGATCGGGAATATACGGCAGAGCTGCTTGGATTTGACGGACCGACCTTAAACAGTATGGATTCCGTATCTGACAGAGATTATCTGATCGAGATGCTGTCAGCAATGTCTACCGTGATGATGCACTTAAGCCGTTTCTGTGAGGAAGTGATCATCTGGAATTCCAATGAGTATCAGTTTGTGGAGATTGATGATGCGTACAGTACCGGAAGCAGCATTATGCCGCAGAAGAAGAATCCGGATATCGCAGAGCTTGTGCGCGGAAAGACAGGAAGAGTTTACGGGGCATTGATGTCCCTTCTGACGACAATGAAGGGAATCCCGCTTGCATATAATAAAGATATGCAGGAAGACAAAGAGCTGGTGTTTGATGCCATTGATACGACAAAAGGCTGTCTGGCATTATTTACGGGGATGCTTCGCACCATGAGGTTCAGAAAGCAGCGGATGGAAGACAGTGCAAAGAATGGTTTTACAAATGCGACAGATGCGGCGGATTATCTGGTCAATCACGGCGTGCCGTTTCGGGATGCTCACGGGATTGTAGGACAGCTGGTTTTATATTGTATTGATAAAAATATCGCCCTTGATGATATGAGTCTGGAGGAGTATAAGGCAATCTCTCCGGTATTTGAAGAAGATATCTATGAGGCCATCAGCATGAAGACTTGTGTGGAAATGCGAAATACCATCGGAGCACCGGGGAAAAGTGCCATGGAGCAGGCAATCGCACTGGAAGAAGCATATTTGAAAGAAGAATAGCAGGTTTGCTGTTTTCAAATAAAAATGAGAGGAAAGGACAGAAAGAAGATGGAAAAGAAATTAAAAGTTGGAATTTTAGGAGCAACAGGAATGGTCGGACAGAGATTTATCTCTTTGCTTGAGAATCACCCGTGGTTTGAGGTTGTGACAGTGGCAGCAAGTCCGCGTTCTGCAGGAAAGACTTATGAAGAGGCAGTCGGAGACAGATGGAAAATGACAACTCCAATGCCGGAAGCAGTGAAAAAACTGGTTGTTATGAATGTAAACGACGTGGAACATGTTGCGTCTACGGTAGATTTTGTATTCAGCGCAGTGGATATGACAAAAGAAGAGATCAAAGCGATCGAAGAAGAATACGCAAAGACAGAGACACCGGTCGTGTCAAACAACAGTGCGCATCGTTGGACACCGGACGTGCCGATGGTAGTGCCGGAGATCAATTCAGAACATTTTGATGTGATTAAGGATCAGAAAAAACGCCTTGGAACAACACGCGGATTTATCGCAGTAAAACCAAACTGTTCGATCCAGAGCTACGCGCCGTGTCTGGCTGCATGGAAAGAGTTCGGACCAAAAGAAGTAGTGGCAACGACTTACCAGGCCATTTCCGGAGCGGGAAAGACATTTAAAGACTGGCCGGAGATGGTGGAAAATATCATTCCATATATTGGCGGAGAGGAAGAAAAGAGTGAGCAGGAGCCGCTGCGTGTTCTCGGAAAAGTAGAAAACGGCGAGATCGTAAAGGCTCAGCTTCCGAAAATCACTTGCCAGTGTCTGCGTGTACCGGTATTAAACGGTCATACAGCAGCGGTATTTATCAATTTTGAGAAGAAACCGACAAAAGAGCAGCTGATCGAAAAGCTTGTGTCATTCAAAGGTTTCCCACAGGAAGAAAACCTTCCAAGTGCACCAAAGCAGTTTATTCAGTATCTGGAAGAGGACAACCGTCCACAGGTGAAACTGGATGTAGATTATGAGAACGGAATGGGAGTGTCAATCGGACGACTGAGAGAAGATTCGATGTTTGACTTCAAATTTGTAGGACTTTCCCACAACACAGTCAGAGGAGCAGCAGGTGGAGCAGTTCTCTGCGCAGAAGCTCTGACAGCAAAAGGGTTTATTCAGGCAAAATAAAGATTGAGAAAGGGGGATTCTCCTATGGGAATGACAATGACACAGAAGATTCTGGCAGCGCATGCAGGGCTGGAATCTGTAACTGCAGGACAGCTGATCGAGGCAAAGCTGGACATTGTGATGGCAAATGACATCACAGGACCGATGGCGCTGCCGATTCTGAAGCAGATGGCAGATCAGGTGTTTGATAAAGAGAAGGTTGTATTTGTACCGGATCATTTCACCCCGAACAAAGACATCAAATCCGCAGAGAATTCAAAAGCGATCCGTGAATTTGCAAAAGAACAGGGATTGAAATGGTATTTTGAACAGGGCAAGTCCGGAGTAGAGCATGCTATCCTTCCGGAGGCAGGCGTGGTGACAGCAGGAGAATGCATCATTGGTGCAGACTCCCACACCTGTACCTATGGAGCGCTGGGTGCGTTTTCAACCGGTATGGGAACGACCGATATCGCAACCGGTATGGCAACCGGTGAGATCTGGTTTAAGTTCCGGCGGCGATTCAGTTTGTACTGACTGGAAAACCTGGAAAATATGTCAGCGGAAAAGATATCATCATCCACATCATCGGCAAGATCGGTGTAGATGGGGCACTTTACAAATCCATGGAGTTTACCGGAGACGGAATCGCACATTTATCCATGGATGACCGTTTTACCATGGCGAACATGGCGATCGAAGCAGGTGCGAAGAACGGAATCTTCCCGGTGGATGAGAAGACAAAGGCATATTTAGAAGAGCATTCGAAAAAAGAATATCAGATTTTCGAGGCAGATGAGGATGCAGATTATGAACAGGTTGTAACCATTGATCTTTCCGAAGTGCGTCCGACAGTTGCATTTCCGCATCTTCCGGGCAATGCAAAGACCATCGATGAGATCGAGGCGATGGAACCGATCAAGATCGATCAGGTGGTGATCGGTTCTTGCACCAACGGAAGAATGGAAGATATGCGAAAGGCAGCGGCAATCTTAAAAGGGCATACGGTACATCCGGATGTGCGTGTGATGGTCATTCCGGCAACTCAGAAGATTTACAAACAGTGTATCAAAGAAGGGCTGCTTGATATTTTTGTAGATGCAGGCTGTGCAGTCAACACACCGAGCTGTGGACCGTGTATGGGCGGTCATATGGGAGTTATGGCGGCAGGAGAGCGCTGCGTATCGACAACAAACCGGAATTTTGTAGGAAGAATGGGACATGTAGATTCTCTCATTTATCTTGCATCTCCGGAAGTGGCAGCGGCGAGTGCGATTGCAGGATATATTGCAAATCCGGAGAGGGCAGGTGAAGAGGCATGAGAGCACAGGGACACGTTTTTAAATATGGAGATAATGTAGATACGGATGTGATCATCCCGGCAAGATATCTGAATTCGTTTGATGCGAAAGAGCTGGCTTCACATGCATGGCAGATATTGATCCGGAATTTGCAGAAAAAGTGCAGGAAGGAGATCTGATCGTGGCAAAGAAAAACTTTGGCTGCGGTTCTTCCAGAGAGCATGCACCGCTCTGCCTGAAAACAGCAGGAGTAAGTTGCGTGATTGCAGAGACCTTTGCAAGAATCTTTTATCGGAACGCGATCAATATCGGGCTTCCGATCATTGAATGTCCGCAGGCGGCACAGGAGATTGAAGCCGGAGACGAAGTTGAAGTAGATTTTGACAGTGGAATGATCTATGACCGTACCAAAGGAACTCAGTATCAGGGACAGGCGTTTCCTGAATTTATGCAGAAGCTGATCGCAGCCGGAGGTCTTGTAAGCTATACAAACAGCAGAAAGAAATAGAACGGAAATTAAGACCGGGTATTGAAAAAAAGAGCATGATATAAAATGAGGGTGTTTTCAAAAAGTCGGAGAATCTTTTGGAACACCCTCATGGATTTTATAAAAGAAGAAAGAAGTGAAATGAGAAAGAGAGGAACATCAGTGGAAGAGAAAAAGTTGAGAGCAGAAGAAAAAGGAAGGGCGGTGGCGCTTCTTCGATCGGGGTATTTCTGGTCCTGTTTTTGGGGATGGGGATTGTATTTGGCGATTTTTATGCGATGCCGGCAATTGTGGCATTCTTGATCGCTCTTCTGACGGCGTTTTTGCAGAATGGGACGTTAACATTTGCAGACAAAATGAAGGTGATTTCTGCCGGGATCGGAGATGAGAATATCATTACGATGAGTCTGATCTTTTTATGTGCAGGCGGATTTTCCGGTGCAGTAACTGCGGCAGGCGGTGTGGAGAGTACGGTAAATCTGGGGCTTTCGGTGCTTCCGCCATCCATTGCAGTTGTAGGATTGTTTGTGATCGGCTGTTTTATTTCTGTATCCATGGGAACATCCATGGGAACGATCGCAGCGCTGGCTCCGATCGCAGCTGGAATCAGTGAAAAGACAGAATTTTCAGCAGCCGTCTGTATTGGAGCGGTCGTCTGCGGAGCAATGTTTGGTGATAATCTGTCCATGATCTCAGATACAACGATCGCCGCGGTAAAAACACAGGGCTGCGAGATGAAAGATAAATTCAAGGCAAATTTTCTGATCGTACTCCCGGCGGCGATTTTAACGATTGTGATATTCTGGCTGATGACAAGAAACGGAAGTTACCAGATCCAGGAGGAAATGCCATACAGCATCTGGAAAGTGCTTCCATATCTCGTTGTATTGGTGGGAGCACTGGCGGGGATTAACGTGTTTGTTGTTTGATCAGTGGAACCGCGTTATCTCTGATCGTAGGCGTTGTAACAGGAAGCATCGGATTGTCTGAGATTTTCAATGTGGTGGGAAAAGGTGTGACAGGAATGTATGATATCACGGTAATTTCGATCATTGTTGCCTGTATCGTGTCACTTGTCAGAGAATATGGTGGAATCCAGTTCATTTTAAATCTGATCAAAAGCCGGATCAGAGGAAAACGAGGCGGTGAGTTTGGAATTGCTGTGCTGGCTCTGTTTGTAGATCTTTGTACAGCCAATAATACGATTGCGATCGTGATGGCAGGGCCAATCGCAAAAGAGATCAGTGAAGAATTTGACATTGATCCAAAACGATCCGCATCCCTTCTGGATATTTTTACATCCGTGGGGCAGGGAATGATCCCGTATGGGGCTCAGCTTCTGTCTGCGGCAACTCTCACAGGACTGACCCCGTTTGATATTATTCCGAATTTGTTCTACCCCGTCCTGATGGGGATCAGTGCAATTCTCTTCATTGTATTTAAGAAACAAAATTGATAAAACAGAGCACTTATGATATAATTCATGGCAATAACAGTGTGAAGAAAGAAAAAGAGGGCGAAGATATGAATTTGTTATACAAAAGCACAAGAAATTCTGAAAAAAAAGTAACAGCGTCTGAGGCAATCTTAAAAGGGCTTGCAGAAGATGGCGGACTCTTCGTGCCGGAGCAGATTCCGACACTGGATGTGACAATGGAAGAACTCAAAAACATGACGTATCAGGAGACTGCATACGCAGTGATGAAACAGTTTCTGACAGACTTTACAGAGGAGGAGTTAAAGCACTGCATAGACAGCGCATATGATTCCAAGTTTGATACAGAAGTGATTGCCCCCCTTGTGAAAGTGGGAGATGTCTATCATCTGGAGCTGTTTCACGGAGCGACGATCGCGTTTAAGGATATGGCATTATCGATCCTCCCGCATTTAATGACAACATCTGCAAAGAAGAATCATGTGACAAAGGATATTGTCATTTTGACAGCAACCTCCGGAGATACCGGAAAAGCTGCGATGGCAGGATTCGCAGATGTGCCGGGAACGAAGATTATTGTGTTTTATCCGAAGAACGGTGTCAGCCGGGTGCAGGAGATGCAGATGGTGACACAGAAAGGTGCCAATACTTCAGTTGTGGCAATTCATGGAAACTTTGATAATGCACAGAGCGGTGTCAAAGCACTTTTTGAAGACCAGGCGCTTGCAAAGGAACTGGATGCGGCAGGATATCAGTTCTCTTCCGCAAATTCGATCAACATCGGTCGTCTGGTACCTCAGGTTGTGTATTATGTCTATGCATATGCAAAACTGCTTCAGAATGACGAGATTCAAAGTGGAGAGAAGATCAATGTGACGGTTCCGACCGGAAACTTTGGTAATATTCTGGCAGCATACTATGCAAAACAGATGGGGGTTCCGATCAATAAGCTGATCTGTGCATCCAATGAAAACAAAGTCCTGTTTGATTTCTTCCGTACAGGAACATATGACAAAAACAGAGAATTTGTGCTGACATCCTCCCCGTCCATGGACATTTTGATCTCAAGCAATCTGGAGCGGCTGATCTATACAATTGCAGGACAGGATGGTCAGAAAAATGCAGAACTGATGGATGCATTAAAAAGTAGTGGTGCATATGAGATTACAAAAGAAATGAAAGCAAAACTGGATGATTTTGTGGGAGGTTATGCAACGGAGGAACAGACAGCACAGGCAATCCACGATACATATAAACGTACCGGATATGTGATGGATACACATACGGCAGTTGCTTCTTGTGTATGTGCACAGTACAGAGAAGAAAGTGGGGATGAGACAAAATGTCTGATCGCTTCCACAGCCAGTCCATATAAATTCGTAGGCAGTGTGATGCGTGCAATTGATGCAGAATATGCGGGAAGAGACGAGTTTGAGCTTGTGGACGAGCTGGAGAAGCTTTCTCAGGTTGCCGTTCCGAATGCGGTCAAGGAGATTCGTGATGCGAAAATCCTTCATACAAGAGAGTGTGATGCAGACAAAATGAAAGAGACAGTGAAAGAAATATTAGAAATCGAGGTATAGTCAATGAGTGCGGACAGTATGAACAGTGTGTTTGGTTTTATCGGAATTCTTGCAGTAGGATGCGGGATATATTGCCTGTATGCATATTTTAACATGAAAAAAGACGGACACATTAATGAAACGATTCTCCTGGGGAAGAGTTATTCAGAAAAGATGTGCAAAGATAAGGAAGCATATCTGAAAAAGGCGTTGCCGGCAGTTCTGGGATTTGGAATTGTTTCGATTCTTTATGGAATTGTAGATTGTATCCACTGGTATGTAAATCCGATGGAGATGGTGGACACAGTGGGCGGCATTCTTTTTATGGCAGCACTGGTGGTATTTGCAGTGTATACGATGCAACTGAAAAAGAAATATTTTTAGAAAGATACAAGGGGAATATCAACGAAAGAGAGTCAGGAGGATCTGACTCTCTTCTTACGTCATACAAATTGCAGAAATGATTCATCTATCGGAGTAATAACGTTCTAATGACAGGATTTATAAAAAGATATCAGCGGCTTTATCACTCTGACAGACTTTGTTCAGTTTTTTGGCTGCCATGGAGAGTTTCATACTGCTGACACTGCGGGCTTTTTGTTTACAGCTTCGTACGCAGCGCAGGCAGGAAATACATTTTTTCTTGTCCGTCTTTTTCGGATCCTGTGCAGAGATTGCTCCGGCAGGACATGATTTGACGCAAGCTTTACATTCCGTGCACAGGCTGACATCTGCCTTTGGAATCAGTGGAGTTTTTGCGTATTTGCGATATGGAGTGTTACCAGGTACCTGAATGGAGAGCGCAGAGAGATCTTCATTTTTGATACGGCGGTTTAATGCGATCCCGAACTCACTGATTGTCTTTAGATCCGCTTTATTCGGACGGCTCAGACCAATTGAACGAACGATCGAATGCTCAGTAGGAAATGCACCGGCACCGATTACGTGGAATCCCCGATTTTCCACCTCGGTTTTTAATTCTAACAGAGCATCTTCGTATGCCCGGCAGCCATAAGTTGCGATCAGCGCAGCCGGAGTGTTGTTTCCTTTGAGTGTCTCGAAATAAGAAAGAAATGTTTCGGGAACCCGGCCGGAATAAACCGGGATTCCAAACAGGACAAAATCTGTTTCGTCAAATTGCAGAACCGGCTTTTTTTCTTTATGTACGGACAGGTCAAATGAGACGGATTTAAGGTCAATCTGACGTGCTGCCTCCATGATGACCCTTCTTGTCGTCCCTGTCGGACTGAAATAGACCAGTTTTAATTCAGTTGTTTTCATAATAGTATCCTCTCCTTGCATTCAAATGTAAATAATGTTACTATACCATAAATTTGAAAAAAATACCATGAAAAAAGAAATGGAGTATGGGTTGTAAAATCTATGTAAATAGGCTATAATAAATTCAACGGAAAACCTGAGATGTTCGATAACCTTGTTATTTTGAACCTACAATACTTTAAACGGGATTCTTATATTTCTGTAATATGTCAAGCCTCCGTTATGCAGTGGAAGACAGAAAAGCAGATGCGGTTGCCCACCTAGCTTGCGTGCTAGGAGTCAAAATACAGGGAACGGCATTTTGGGGATTCTACAGAAGATAAAAGGGAATGAAATTTAGCACAGGCTGATTTCATTCCCTTATTTCATCAATACAGGATATACAAGCCTTCAAAAAAGATCCCTTTACGAAACAGGGGCTTTATGATATGATTTTGAAAGTTTGAGAGCAGCAGGAGAGAATATTATGGGAAGAAGAGTCAAGGAGACGATAAAAAAAGTAAATAAAGTCACTGAGATCGTCGGCTCCCATCATACAGGAGCGTATGCGGCCCAGGCTGCTTATTTTTTGTACTCTCTATGATTCCGATCATCCTGCTTTTGCTGACGGCGGTACAGTTTACACCGGCTACTTATGCAAATGTCATCGATGCAGTGGAGCAGGTGTTTCCGACATCCGTGCAGGGGTTTATCCGTTCGATCGTGACACAGGTCTATTTTTCCCAGTCGGCTAAGATCATTCCGATCACGATCCTTGTAGCGCTGTGGTCTGCGGGAAGAGGGGTACTGTCCGTGACTGCAGGACTGAACTGCATTTATGGTAATACCGAGACTCGTAATTATGTATACCTGAGGCTTAGGGCTTCTTTATATACCGTGATCTTCATTCTTGCAATCGTACTGTCACTGGTTCTGTCTGTATTTGGAAACAGTATCAGCGCCATGATCTACAAGCATGCACCGTTCTGGAGTACTCTGATGCAGTATATTATTAAGATCCGGACCGTTATGACACTTGCAGTTCTGACCGTTTTCTGGGATCTGGTTTATAAATATCTTCCAAACCGGAGAGCAACACAGAAGACAACTTTGCGTAAACAGCTTCCGGGAGCCGTTTTTACAGCGTGCGGATGGCTGCTGATCTCTTTTATCTTTTCGATTTATCTGGACATCTTTGAAGGATTTTCAGATATGTATGGAAGTATGACTACGATTGTGCTGATTATGCTGTGGCTGTATCTGTGTATGTATGTGATCCTGCTTGGCGGAGAAGTCAATGCACTGTTAGAGAAATATCTTGACAATCACAAAAACTGTGATAAGATAATAAAGTAAATTTGTCTTAAATTTGAAAAATGAATCAGGATATGAAAAGCGATGAGCGTGCACAGTAGAGAACTGTTTTCCATCAGAGAGAGAAGGTCACTGGCTGTAAGCCTTCTTTGGTTCAGACGGCAATCGAAATTCCCACGTAAGCTGCATTTTTGAAATGATTTCAGAGTAGAAAGTGCCGTCTATTGTACGTTACACAAGACCAAGTGCTCACAGGAAGACTGTGGGAATTAGGGTGGTACCGCGAATACAGACTTCGTCCCTTTTGGATGGAGTTTTTTTCATACTAAGAAATATGCTTTCAAAGAAAGGAGAAAGAAGATGAAAGACAGACTGGAACAAATCAAAGCACAGGCTTTGGAGCAGATTAAAGCTTCTGATATGCCGGAAAAGCTGAACGAGGTGCGTGTAAAATTTCTTGGAAAAAAAGGAGAATTAACAGCCGTATTAAAGGGAATGAAAGACGTGGCCCCAGAGGAGCGTCCGAAAGTCGGACAGCTGGTCAATGAGACAAGAGCTGCAATCGAAGAGCTTTTAGAAGAGACAAAAGTGAAAATGGAGCAGCCATCCGTGAGGAAAAAATGAAAGCGGAAGTCATTGACGTGACGCTGCCATCTAAGAAAAGTACGGTGGGACACAGACATCCAAATACGATCGCGCTGGAAGAGGTAGAGCGCATTTTCGTGGGAATGGGATACGAAGTAGTAGAAGGACCGGAAGTAGAATACGACCTGTACAACTTCGAGAAACTCAACATTCCGGATGGGCATCCTGCAAAAGATGAACAGGATACCTTTTATGTGAATAAGGACATTGTGCTGCGTACACAGACTTCTCCGGTTCAGGCGAGAGTGATGGAGCAGGGCAAGCTGCCGATCCGTATGATCGCACCGGGAAGAGTATTCCGTTCTGATGAAGTGGATGCAACACATTCTCCATCCTTCCATCAGATTGAAGGTCTTGTGATCGATAAAAATGTTTCCTTTGCAGATCTGAAAGGAACACTGGAAGTGTTTGCAAAAGAGCTGTTTGGAGAAGAGACAAAGACAAAATTCAGACCGCATCATTTCCCGTTTACAGAGCCAAGTGCAGAGGTGGATGTGACTTGCTTCAAATGCGGAGGCAAAGGATGTCGATTCTGTAAAGGTTCCGGCTGGATTGAGATCCTCGGATGCGGGATGGTACATCCACATGTGCTGGAGATGTGCGGAATCGATCCGGAGGAATATTCAGGATTTGCGTTCGGTGTCGGTCTGGAGCGAATCGCACTGCTGAAATATGAAATTGATGACATGAGACTTTTGTATGAAAATGACATCAGATTTTTGAAACAGTTCTAGGATTTAGGTGGAGAGAAAGGAATAGGATTATGAATACTTCTTTATCATGGTTGAAAGCGTATGTCCCGGATCTGGACGTGACAGCGCAGGAATATACAGATGCAATGACATTGTCAGGAACAAAAGTAGAGGGCTATGAACAGCTGGATGCAGATCTGGAAAAGATTGTCATTGGTCAGATCGATAAGATTGAAAAGCACCCGGATGCAGACAAACTGGTCGTATGTCAGGTGAATGTAGGAACAGAGACAGTACAGATCGTAACAGGTGCGAAAAATGTATTTGAAGGTGCAAAAGTGCCGGTCGTACTGGACGGTGGACGCGTGGCAGGGGGACATGAGCCGGGACAGAAAGTTCCGGGCGGAATCAAGATCAAAAAAGGCAAGCTCCGCGGAGTGGCAAGTTTTGGTATGATGTGTTCTATCGAGGAGCTGGGTTCTACGACAGATATGTATCCGGAGGCTCCGGAAGACGGAATCTATATCTTCCCGGAGGATGCCGAAATCGGAGCAAGTGCGATTGAAGCGCTTGACAGAAACGATGTGGTATTTGAGTATGAAGTGACATCCAACCGTGTAGACTGCTACAGCGTACTTGGAATCGCAAGAGAAGCAGCCGCTACATTCAACAAAGAGTTTGTTCCTCCAATCGTGAAAGAGACAGGAAATGGAGAAGATGTCAACGATTATATAAAAGTAACAGTAGAAGATGCCGATCTGTGTCCGAGATACTGTGCAAGAGTGGTAAAAAATATTAAAATCGGTCCGTCTCCAAAATGGATGCAGAGAAGGCTGGCATCTGTAGGAATTCGTCCGATCAACAATCTGGTGGATATTACAAACTATGTGATGGAAGAGTACGGACAGCCGATGCATGCCTATGATCTGGATACGATCGCAGGTCATGAGATTGTTGTAAAAACTGCACAGGATGGAGAGAAATTTACCACACTTGACGGACAGGAGCGTATCATGGACAAGGACGTCCTGATGATCTGTGACGGAGAAAAAGCAGTCGGAATTGCCGGTATCATGGGCGGAGAAAACTCCATGATCACAGATGATGTCAAGACCATGCTCTTTGAGGCAGCATGCTTTGACGGTGTCAACATCCGAAAATCTTCAAAGAGAGTAGGGCTTCGTACAGATGCTTCCGGAAAATTTGAAAAGGGTCTGGATCCGAACAATGCAAAAGCAGCCATAGACAGAGCCTGCCAGTTAGTAGAAGAATTAGGCGCCGGAGAAGTGGTTGGCGGAACCGTGGATGTTTACGGAAAAGTAAAAGAGCCGGTAAGAGTTCCATTTGATGCAGATAAGATAAACTCCATGCTGGGAACTTCCATTTCAGAAGAAGAGATGCTTGGTTATTTCGCAAAGATCGGTCTGGAATATGATGAAGCAGCAAAAGAAGTGATCGCGCCGACATTCCGTCATGACCTGTTCAGAATCGCAGATCTGGCAGAAGAAGTGGCAAGATTTTTCGGATATGACAATATTCCGACCACACTTCCAAAGGGAGAGGCTACAACAGGAAAGCTGCCGTTTAAACTGAGAATTGAAGATGTGGCAAAAGAAATCGCAGAGTTCTGCGGATTCAGCCAGGGAATGACCTATTCTTTCGAGAGCCCGAAGGTGTTTGACAAACTGAGAATCCCGGCAGACTCCAAATTGAGAGAAACCGTAGAGATCATGAATCCGCTGGGAGAAGACTACAGTGTGATGAGAACGACATCCTTAAATGGAATGCTTACTTCTCTTGCGACAAACTACAACCGCAGAAATAAAAATGTCAGATTGTACGAGCTTGGAAATATTTATCTTCCGAAACAGCTTCCGGTTACAGAACTTCCGGAAGAGAGAATGCAGTTTACATTGGGAATGTATGGAGACGGCGATTTCTTCAGCATGAAAGGTGTAGTAGAAGAATTCTTTGAAAAGATCGGAATGCACGAAAAAGAAACGTATGATCCAAATGCAGGAAAACCATATCTGCACCCGGGCCGTCAGGCAAATATTATGTATGATGGAAAGGTTGTTGGATATTTAGGAGAGGTACATCCGGAAGTTGCCGATACTTACGGAATCGGGGAACGCGCATATGTAGCAGTACTGGATATGCCGGAGATCATTCCGTATGCAACTTTTGACAGAAAATATACAGGAATCGCAAAGTACCCTGCTGTGACAAGAGATATCAGTATGGTAGTGCCAAAAGAGATTCTGGTAGGACAGATTGAAGATGTGATCGAGAAAAAAGGCGGAGCATATCTGGAAAGCTATGCACTGTTTGACCTGTATGAAGGAAGTCAGATCAAAGCCGGATTCAAATCCGTTGCATATTCTATTGTATTCCGTGCAAAGGATAAGACTCTGGAAGAGGCGGATGTAACTTCTGCGATGAACCGGATCTTAAAAGCACTGGAAGAGATGGGAATCGAGCTGAGAAAATAGGACCGAGTCTGTTTAGAAAGAGGGATATCATTGAAAACAAGTGATTTTTATTATGACCTGCCGGAGGAACTGATCGCACAGGATCCTCTGGAGGATCGCTCCGGTTCCAGATTATTGTTTCTGGATAAAGAGACAGGGAAAACAGAGCATCATATCTTTCGGGATGTGATCGATTATCTGAATCCGGGAGACTGTCTGGTCATCAACGATACAAAAGTAATTCCGGCACGCCTGATCGGAGAAAAAGAAGGCACCGGTGCAAGATCGAGGTCCTCCTGTTGAAGCGCGGAGAAAACGATGTGTGGGAAACACTGGTAAAACCGGGGAAAAAAGCAAAACCGGGAACCAGGATCAGTTTCGGAGACGGACTTCTGGTCGGCGAGGTTGTGGATGTGGTAGAAGAGGGAAACCGTCTGATTCACTTTGAGTATAAGGGAATCTTTGAGGAGATTTTAGACCAGCTTGGGCAGATGCCGCTTCCGCCTTATATTACCCATCAGTTGGAAGACAGAACCCGATATAATACGGTATATGCGGCTCATGAAGGATCCGCTGCGGCGCCAACTGCCGGCCTTCACTTTACACCGGAGCTTTTAAAAGAGATCCAGGAAAAAGGGGTGGATATTGCGAGGGTGACCCTTCACGTTGGGCTGGGTACTTTTCGTCCGGTAAAAGTAGAAGATGTGACAGAGCATCATATGCATTCTGAGTTCTACATGGTGGATGCCGAGGCATCAGAAAAGATCAACCGTGCCAAAGAACATGGCGGCCGTGTGATCTGTGTGGGAACAACAAGCTGTCGTACCATTGAATCTGCTGCGGATGAGAATGGACACTTAGAGCCATGCAGCGGTTGGACGGAGATTTTTATCTATCCGGGATATCAGTTTAAGATATTAGATGGGCTGATCACAAATTTCCATCTGCCGGAATCTACACTGATCATGCTGGTATCTGCACTGGCGGGAAAAGAGCATGTCATGGCAGCCTATGAAGAGGCAGTGAAAGAACGGTATCGTTTTTTCAGCTTCGGAGATGCGATGTTTATTTTATAGAGGAAGAAAAACGCCATTCTATGGGGGCATAGATGCGTTTTTTGACTCTGTGGAATTGAAAAAATGCATGGAAAAGAAACAAATGCTGTGATATGACGAATATGCTGTCGAAACCTTCCAGCAGAAGGGAGGTGAGACTATGGATTATATTCTCCGATTCCTTGTTTCGGTTATGGCGAGTGTGGCTGGCTACTACATACGCAAGTGGTTAGACCGGAATGATAAAGACAGTTAGCCCAAAAAGAACCCCCAAGGACTGGCCTCCTTGGGGGTTCACTTTGACTATGGAATATTCTCCATTTCCTTAGCTAAGATTATGATATGCCACTTTACAAAAAAAGTCAACAGTTTTTCAAACACTGATTTATCGAATACCTTCCGGCTATCTGACATAGGATAGGCAGGAGGTGTTTTTATGATTTATGTAACAGTACCGGGAGATACGGTGTCTTCGATCTCCCGTCAAAGCGGAGTTCCTGTCTGGAAGATCCTGTATGACAATCAGTTGGGAGAAGAGGGAAAACTGACAGTGGGGCAGGCGCTGCTTTTATTAAAACCGCAGGAGAGCGCGGGAATCCGAAAGGATTTGTATGTGACAGGGTATGCATATCCGTTTATTGAGCCATATGTGCTGGAGATGGCGTTTCCGGCGCTCAATGAACTGCTTGTGTTTTCTTATGGATTTACGTTTGAAGGAGAGTTGGTTCCGCCCATACAGGATGAAACATGGATGATACAGCTGGCCTGGGAGAATGGGATAGAACCGATGCTGGTTCTGACCCCGTTTACACAGGGGGTCTTTAACAATCAGCTGATCCAGACTCTGGTGGAGGAAGAATCAGTACGTGAAAATGTGATTACCAATCTGCTGAAGGTAGTGGAGGAAAAAGGATATGTGGGTGTGGATGTAGATTTTGAATATGTCCGTGTGCAGAACAGGGAAGGATATGCCGAGTTTATCGGAGAATTGCGGGCTGCCATGAACGAAAAGGGATATCGCGTGTCAGTGGCTCTGGCGCCCAAGACGTCTTCAGATCAGAAAGGGCTGCTCTATGAGGGGATTGATTATGCACTTCTGGGAGAACAGGCAGACCGGCTGTTTCTGATGACTTATGAGTGGGGATATTCTTATGGTCCGCCTATGGCAGTAGCGCCGCTTGAAAAAGTGCGTCAGGTGGTAGAATATGCGCTGACACAGATCCCGGCTGAGAAGCTTCTGATGGGGATACCGAACTATGGGTATAACTGGACGATTCCCTATGAAAAAGGCGTGACAAAAGCAGAAACCATTGGAAATGTAGAAGCTATACGGCTTGCGGTGGAATACGGTGCTCCGATTCAGTATGACCGAGAGGCTCGAAGCCCGTATTTTACTTACAGAAATCAGGGAAGAGAGCAGGAAGTCTGGTTTGAAGATGTGAGAAGTATCGCGGCAAAGATCGAACTGGCAAAAGAATATGAATTATATGGAGTCGGATACTGGAATTTAATGCGTCCTTTTCGTGCAAATTGGATCATGTTGGAATAAAAAGACCGGGAAATCACAAATGGAACTGTGATTCCCCGGCAGATTAAAGATTATCTTGTGACTGAACTGCATTATAACCGGTCTCTTTTGTGCGGATTTTGACAGCGCTGCGGATTTCATAGCTGAAAATTTTTCCGTCACCGACTTCGCCGGTAAAAGCGGCTTTTTGTATTGCTGAGATTGTTTTTTGTTCCCATTCTTCGGAAGAGACGACCACTTCAAATTTAATTTTGGGATGTAACAGGATATCTACTTCACTTCCGCGGACAATTTCTGTATAGCCACGCTGCGTTCCATACCCCATAACCTGGGAGATGGTAACCCCGTTCACCTGGATGTCCTGAAGAGCAGATTTAACCTGTTCAAATTTTTCTTCTCTTACGATTGCTTCAATTTTGATCAACATGATGACTCCCCCTCTTTTATGAATCAAATCCGTTAAAGGACGGATATGCATTTTCTCCATGCTGTGAGAAATCCAGACCGGATATCTCATCAGAAACATCTACACGAAGCGGTGTGAAAATTCTTACGATACCGATGCAGATCAAGGTTCCGCACACAGCAACTGCAATGGTGACCAGAATGCTGATCAGCTGTGCAGTGAATAAATGAAAATCTCCGAAGACTAATCCATTCCATCTGGCAACAGAATTGACAGAAGTTTTACCGAAAAGTCCGGTCGCAATACCGCCCCAGATACCGCCGATTCCATGACATCCGAACGCATCGAGCGCATCATCGATTTTTAATTTCTGTTTTAAGAGCACCACGGTAAAATAGCAGATCGGACTGACAAGTGCACCGATCAGGAAAGAAGACCAGATCGGAACAAATCCGGCACCGGGGGTGATAGCTACAAGCCCTACGACCAGCCCTGTAGAAGCACCGACAAGTGTGGTTTTTTTACTTTTCAGATAATCAATGAGCATCCAGACGAGCATTGCGGAAGCAGAAGCGATTGCAGAGGTCATAAAAGCGTGGGCTGCAAGTCCGTCTGCCGCAAGAGCACTTCCGGCATTGAAGCCAAACCATCCGAACCAGAGCAGTGATGCACCAGAGTGACAAATGGGATGTTGTGGATGCGGTAGGAAGTGTGTTCATATCCGCGTCTTCGACCAAGACAGATGGCAAGGACAAGAGCGGATACTCCGGAACTGATATGGACAACATTTCCGCCGGCAAAATCAACAGATCCTAAAGCGGCAAGGAAACCGTCTTCTCCCCATACCATATGTGCCATCGGATAATAAACAATCAAAGACCAGAATGCAATAAACAGAAACAGTGCCTTAAAACGCATTCTGCCGACGACAGCTCCGGTGATCAGCGCAGGGGTAATGACTGCGAACATCATCTGGAAACCGGCAAATACAAGATGTGGAATTGTATCAGCATAGGGTCCGGGATCGGCTCCTACACCCTGAAAAGCAAAATATCGGAAATCACCGATGATTCCGGCATGGTTTCCGCCGAAAGAAAGGGAATATCCAAACAGTACCCACATAACGATGGACAGCCCCATAATGCCGATGCAGGCCATCATTGTGTTGACAACATTTTTCCGGCGGACCAATCCGCCATAAAAGAAAGCAAGGCCCGGTGTCATAAGAAAAACAAGGGCAGAGCAAAGCATGATAAAACCAGTATCTCCTGAACTCATAAAATTTCCTCCTTTGAGATAAAAATAGTTTTTCTGAAAAGGCCTTTTATCAAAAAAAAAGATGCCTGAGAGATTTTTAAAAATCCTTCAGACATCTTCGTCTGCAAACAGAATAGCAGAGAAGATGAAAAATGACAAGAAGTGAAACTAAACAAAGAATTTTTGGAAAATCATCCAAATTTTCAAAATTAAACAAACAGGCAGAAAATTGTAATTGTTATTGTTCCGGCTAATCAAACTAAGTTTTGACGGAAACGCCGGCTAATAGTATAGTAGATGAAAAGAAAGTGAAAAGAGAAGAAAATAATGAAGAGAAAAAGTGTGAGAATTTATAGTTTTACCGGGACTGGAAGCTGTCTGGCGTTAAAACTGGCGGAAAAACTAAAACAGGAAGGATATGTATGTACAGGATATACTGTGGCACGTTTTGCAGAGGATAAAAGACTGCAGCGATTAAATGACGGATGGAAACAGGAAATCGGGGCATCCTGGGGAGAACATGCACTGGTATTTATCGGGGCGGCAGGAATCGCGATCCGTGCGATCGCTCCGTTTGTAAAAGATAAGTTTACAGATCCTCCGGTGATTGTTCTGGATGAGAAGGGCATATTTGCCATCCCGCTTTTGTCGGGACATGTAGGCGGAGGAGTAACGCTGGCGAAGGTTCTTGCAGAATACACAGGAGCAGGGCGGTGATCACAACGGCTACAGATGTGCAGAAAAAGTTTGCGGCAGACGTGTTTGCCATGGAGAACGGACTCATCATTACAGACCGGGAAGAGGCGAAAAAAATCTCGGCAGGGATTCTTGAAAAAAAGAATACGGGAATTTTTTCAGAGTTTCCGCTTTTGGGGGAGGTACCCGAAGAACTGACCATATGCGGCAGTGAAGAACAACTGGAGGAATGCTGTGGGAAGATCGTGATCTGTGAAAAAAATCCCCCAAATAGAAAAACAGGGGTATTATATCTTTTGCCAAGAAATCTGTATGTGGGAATGGGATGCAAAAAAGGGACAAAAAAAGAAATTCTGGAGGCAGAGCTTTTGAAAACTCTGGAAAAGCATGGATTTTTACCGGAGCAGATCCGTGCACTTGGAAGCATCGATCTGAAAAGGGAGGAGGACGGCTTGCTGGAGCTGGCAGATTCTCTTGGAGTGGAGTTTTTGACTTATTCGGCAGAGTCACTTCAGGAAATTTCGGCAGTCAGCAGTTCTTCGGAATTTGTAAGAGGAGTGACAGGGGTAGACAATGTCTGTGAGAGAGCGGCGAAAAAAATGTGTCCGGAGGGAGTGATGGTTCAGGAAAAGGTCTGTCTGAATCAGTGTACGGCTGCTGTTGTCTGTGGTGAAGTTATGGTAAGATTTGGAAAAGAGGAGGAAGAAAGATGAAGCGTATCTTGATTTTTTCAGGTACTACAGAAGGACGGGAACTGGCAGAATTTCTGAGAAACAGGCAGGTGGATGTCATCGTCAGTGTTGCCACAGAGTATGGAAGAGACTGTATGGATGTTGAGAGTTCTTCTAATGTAAGTGTGCGTACCGGACGTATGGATGAGACACAGATCCGGCAGTTTTTAACGGCGCAGAAAATTGATCTGGTGGTCGATGCGACACATCCGTTTGCAGCAGAAGTGACGAAAAACGTAGAGCAGGCATGCAGGATGGCAGGTACGGAATATATCAGATGTGTGCGGGAACGGCAGAACTGGGATGATAAAGGGGAGCGTGTCGTGCGTGTGGAAAGTGTACCTGAGGCAGTGGAATACCTGCAAAATACAGACGGGAATGTTCTGATCGCTACCGGAAGTAAAGAATTGAAAGAATATACCAGGATAGCAGGCTGCAAAGAGCGATGTTATGCCCGTGTCCTTTCTACACAGGTTTCAGTGGAAGAGAGCATTCGGCTTGGATTCGAAGGAAGGCATCTGATCGCCATGCAGGGTCCGTTTTCAAAAGAATTAAATCTTGCGATGCTAAGAGCTGTGGATGCCAGATATTTTGTGACAAAAGAATCCGGAAAATCCGGTGGTTTTCTGGAGAAGGTGCAGGCTGCAGAAGAGGCAAAGGCTGTGCTGGTGGTAGTAGGAAGACCGTTTGAAGTTGGGAAAATACTAAAAGAAACGAAAAAATTCCTAGAAATATGGGCAGGGCTGTGCTAAAATTTAGAAAGATTTAAGGAAAGGCTGAAACAGAAAGAGGACAGAATATGAGGCAGGGAATGATCCAGATTTACTGTGGAGACGGAAAAGGAAAGACCACGGCAGCTACGGGACTTGCAGTGCGGGCAGCCGGAAGCGGGATGAAAGTACTGTTTGCCCGTTTTTTGAAGAATGAGAACTCTGCAGAATTGTGTGTGTTAGATCAGATTCCGGGGATAGAAGTGATCCATTTACCGAAGTCCTATGGGTTTTATAACACGCAGTCCGAGGAAGAAAAGGCAGAGACAAAGCAGATGTATGGAGAATTGTGGAGGTATGCACTGGATCGGGCGAAAAATGGAGCGTGTGACATGCTTGTCATGGATGAATTTATGGCGGCAGATCACTATGGTCTGGTCCCGCATGAAGAGGCAATTCAGTTTTTAAAAGAAAAACCAGAAGGTCTGGAAGTGGTTCTGACTGGAAGAAATCCAACAGAAGATTTGATCGAAGCTGCAGACTATGTATCCGAGATCCGAAAAGTAAAACATCCATTTGACTGCGGCATTTGTGCCCGCAGAGGAATTGAATATTAAAAATGATACATTTGTATGTATGGACTCCATTTTCTAATACAGGAAACGCAGGGGTTTTTACATAAATTCAGATTCAAAGCAGATTTAAAAGATGCCGTCCGAAAAAAGGCGGCAGGGGAACCGGGTGGGAATCCCGGACAATGCCCGTTGCTGTATTGGAGTAGTGGTATTTCATGAGGTCACTGTAGGAAATCCTATGGGAAGGCGAAATACTGTGTTTGATGCCTAAGTCAGAACACCCGCTTTTAAAGGAATCTGGAAGGTTACGGGAATATGACCGGGTGTATGCGAAACAGTCTCCTTTTTGAGTCTTTTGGCAGCCTGGAATATTTCAGAAAAATTTTGTCAAAAGAAAAGGAGAGAAAAGAACATGACAAAAAAACAGAACATCTTATTGAAGGCAAGCATCGCGATCGCGGTGTTATTTGCTATCGCACCGGCTTCGAATGCCATGCACATTATGGAGGGATACCTTCCGGCAGCATTTTGCATTGCGTGGGGAGTCATCTGCCTGCCGTTTATCGTCGCAGGATTTTTTCCATTCAGAAAACATTAAACAGAACAGAAAACACTGATCCTTCTGGCAATGTCAGGAGCCTTTGTGTTTGTGATTTCTTCCTTGAAGATCCCGTCTGTGACCGGAAGCTGTTCCCATATGACAGGAACCGGACTGGGTGCGATTTTATTCGGGCCGACGGCAGCAGGCGTGTTGGGGCTGATCGTGTTATTATTTCAGGCAATCCTGCTGGCACACGGCGGACTGACCACGCTGGGAGCCAATACATTTTCTATGGCGATCGCAGGTCCGTTTCTTTCTTATGGGATTTATAAGCTTTGCCAGAAACTCAATGTAAACCGGAAGGTGGCAGTGTTTCTGGCAGCATTTTTCGGGGATCTGTTCACTTACTGTGTAACCAGTCTGCAGCTTGCTATGGCATATCCGTCTGAAGCGGGCGGGGTGGGAGCTTCCGCAGTGAAATTCCTTGGAGTGTTTGCTCCGACACAGCTTCCGCTGGCAGTAATGGAAGGACTTCTTACGGTTGTGATTGTGATCGCACTGGAGTCTTATGCAAAACCGGAACTCAAAGCCGTTGGATTTTTAAAGGAGGAAAAGTAGGATGAGTAAGAAAAATAAAACACTGGTACTGGTTCTGCTGCTCGCGGTGGTCCTGCTGGCGGCAGTTCCGTTTCTGACTTTGAAAGATGCAGAGTTTGGCGGATCAGATGATGCGGGAAGTGTGATGGTAGAAGAGATCCATGGAGAATATGAACCATGGTTTACCCCTGTTCTGGAAGAGTTTCTTGGAAAAGAGATCCCGGGAGAGGTGGAGTCCCTGCTGTTTTGTGTACAGACCGGAATCGGCGTGGGGATCATCGCTTTTTGCATGGGCCGTCTCGTAGAGCGGAAGAAGTGGCAGAATGATAATCATTGATAAATTAAGTTATTCCTCCGGACTTGCACATGTGAGCCCGGAGGAGAAGTTTGCATATGCGGTTCTGACCCTGTTGGTCTGTGTGGTCAGCCGGTCTGTTGCAGCGGCAGTGATCGTACTGGCGGTTAATGGAATTCTCAATGTAAAAAAGGGAAGAGTTCCATTTTACCTGTACCTGAAATACCTGATGGTACCCCTGATATTTCTGCTGTTGAGTACACTGGCAATCCTGGTCAATGTATCCAAAGAGCCGCTGGATGCCTATGCAATCCCGCTGGGGCAGTATTATGTGACATCCAGCTGGATGGGGCTGAAAAAAGGCGGGCAGATGATACTGACTGCGCTTGCAAGTGTTTCCAGTCTGTATGTCCTGTCTTTTAACACGCCGATGACGGAAATTCTGGATGTGTTAAAGAGACTGCATTTTCCGGGATTGTTCATTGAGCTGATGCTTTTGACATATCGGTTTATTTTTATCCTGATGGAAGGGGCATCTGCAATTATGACGGCGCAGAAAGCAAGGCTTGGAAACCGGGATCTGAAAACTTCGATCCAGTCTTTCGGGCAGATGGCATCGGTTGTGTTTGTGCGGGCGCTGAAGCAGTCGGATGCACTGTACAATGCGATGGAATCCAGATGTTATGACGGTGAGATCCGGGTACTTTCAGGAGAGTATCAAAAGAACAAGAGCAATTCCGGAAAATAGCAGTTTTTGAGGCAGTCCTGATTTTGCTTGCGGTTTGGGAGAGAATAGGATGAGTGAAGAGATTATTTTAGAGGCGAGAGATATCTGGCATTCTTATGAAGAGAATGACAGGTTTTCTCTGCAGGGGCTGGACTTAAAAGTAAAAAAGGGGAGTAAGGTTGCTTTTATGGGAGCCAACGGTTCTGGAAAATCTACGTTTTTTCTCTGCTGCAACGGAATTTTACGACCACAAAAGGGAGATATTTTGTTTCATGGAAAACCGGTGAGCTACAAGAGAAAGGAACTTCTGGCACTTCGATCCAAGGTGGGGATTGTGTTTCAGGACCCGGATAAACAGTTGTTTTCTGCCAGCGTGGAGCAGGAAATCTCATTCGGGATCCTGAATCTGGGTGTTGCAAAAGAACAGGCAAGAACAGAAGTGGAGCAGGTGATGGAAGAACTGGAGATCGTGCCCTTTCGAAAACGACCGGTACATGCGTTAAGCGGGGGGCAGAAAAAACAGGTCTCGATCGCGGATATTTTAGTGATGCGTCCGGAGATCATCATTTTGGATGAACCTGCAGCAGCCCTGGATCCGAAGCATACCCGCATGGTAAATGAGATGGTAGACAAACTCACAGAGCAGGGAATCACAGTACTCATGGCGACTCATGATATGGATTATGCATATGCCTGGGCGGATGAGATCGTGTTGATGAAAGATGGAAAAGTGCTCTGTCAGGCGCGCCGGAAGCAGTGTGCAGAGAAACAGAAAAGCTGAAAGAGACGAATCTGGAAGAACCGGCTCTTTTACGGTTATTTGATCGTTTAAAAGCACGTAAAATAATAGAAGCAACAGGAAAAGCTCCAAGGACATGGAAGGAGCTGGAGCAGTTGATCGGATAGAAATTTCTGGAGAGGAAGGATTAAAAATGGAGAAAAAAGGAATTCTTGTGGTAAGCTTCGGAACCAGTCATCTGGATACGATGGCAAAAACAATACAGGTAATGGAAGAGCAGATCAAAGAATCATTTCCCGGGTATACAGTATACCGGGCATTTACAAGTCAGATGATCTTGAACAAACTGGAACGGACAGAACATAAAAAGTATGATAATGTCCGTCAGGCACTGGAGCGTATGAAGCAGGACGGGATCACAAGGGTGATCGTTCAGCCGACACATATCATCAACGGCATTGAAAATGAAAAAATGCTGGAGGAGATTCAAAAACATGCGTCGTCTTTTGAAAAAGTCCTGGTGGGAAAACCACTTTTGTCTGAACCGGATGATTATAAAAAGACAGTGCATGCAGTGATGGAGGATGTGGATCTGGAAGAAGGCGAATGCCTGATCTTAATGGGACATGGAACAGATCACCATGCAAACAGTGCCTATCCGGCGTTGGAATATACACTTCAGGCATTGGGATATGACCGCATTCATGTGGCGACTGTAGAAGGATTTCCAGAATTAAAAGACGTGATGCATCGGATCGAACAAAGACAGTATCGTAAAGTGGCACTGCTGCCGTTTATGTTTGTGGCAGGAGATCATGCAAAAAATGATATGGCAGGAGATGAGGATTCCTGGAAATGTGAGCTGGAAGAAGCCGGATATGAAGTTCGTCCGATCTTAAGGGGACTTGGAGACTTCCGGGAATCCGTCAGATTTTTATGGAGCATTTAGAGGAGGCACAATGACAGAACAGGCATTTGTGTGGAAAGATCAGAAAAAACTGAGAATGGGATATACCACCGGAAGCTGTGCTGCGGCTGCGGCAAAAGCAGCAGCCAGAATGCTGTTTTTGGGAGAAGAGATCTGTCAGGTTTCTCTGATGACACCAAAAGGGATCCGACTGTATCTGGATGTGGAGGACATTTTGCGCACGAAAGACAAGGTACGCTGTGCGATCCGAAAGGATGCAGGGGACGATCCGGATGTGACGGATCAGATTCTGGTCTATGCAGAGGTTTCCAAAACAGAGGGAAAGCAGATCACACTGGATGGCGGCGTTGGTGTCGGACGTATTACCAGAAAAGGACTGGAGCAGGATATCGGCGATGCCGCGATCAATAAAGTTCCAAGAGCCATGATCCGTGAAGCAGTGGAAAAAGAGAAAGAGCGCGGCGGGTATACAGGCGGTCTTTCTGTGGTCATTTCAATCCCTGACGGAGCAGAACTGGCAAAAAAAACATTCAACCCGAGGCTTGGTATCGAAGGAGGTCTTTCTGTGCTTGGAACCACAGGCATTGTAGAGCCAATGAGTGAGAAAGCCCTGACAGATACGATTTTCCTGGAAATGAAGATGCTCAGAGAAAATGGAAACGAGTACTGTTATCTGGTACCGGGAAATTATGGAAGTGATTTTCTGAAAGAAGCACTTGGTTATGATGGAAATCTTGCGGTCAAGTGCAGCAATTACATCGGGGAATCCATCGATCATGCAGTGCGGCTCGGTATGAAAGGAATTCTGCTGATCGGACATGTGGGCAAACTGATCAAGGTGGCGGCAGGAGTGATGAATACGCACTCCAGACAGGCGGACTGCAGGATGGAAGTATTTGCCTCACATGCGGCGATGGCGGGGGCTGATCCTGAAACCGTAAAAAAAATTATGGAAAGTATTACAACAGCAGAAATGACAGAACTGCTTGAAAAAGAACAGCTGTTGGGACAGGTTATGGATCTGTAATGAAACGGATCGCATTTTATCTGAAGCACAGAGGAGGGGAGTCTCTTCGTGTGGAAGCAATCGTGTTTTCGAATGAAAACGGGATATTAGGAGAGACTTCCGGTGCAGAAGAACTTTTGGAAATCATACGCGCAGAATCAGTGAAAGAGAAACGAACAGGAGAGAAAGAATGAGCGGAATATTTTACGGAGCAGGTGTAGGGCCGGGAGATCCCGAGCTTTTGACAGTAAAGGCACTGCGTGTGATGAAGCAGTGTCCGGTGATTGCAATCCCGGTATCGGATAAAAATTTTACAGAGGCGGCGTATGATCCGACAGGAACAGATCCTGCATATAAACGTTATCTGGAAAAATGTGTTGCCTATCAGATCGCAGTGCAGGCAGGTGCGGATATCGGGCAGAAAGCCAAGCTGTATCTGCCAATGCCGATGATGAAAGAAAAAGAACAGCTTCGTCAGGTACATGACGAGGGTGCAGAAAAAACAGCAGAGCTTCTGGAAAAAGGAATGGATGTGGTGTTTATCACGCTGGGAGATCCGACCGTGTACTCGACCTGTATGTATATTCATAAAAGGATTCGGAAACAGGGATATGAGACAAGGATCGTACCGGGAGTTCCTTCTTTTTGTGCGGCAGCGGCAAGACTGGATCAGAGCCTTGTGGAGAACCAGGAAGAACTGCATATTATCCCTGCATCCTATGAGATTGAAGAAGGATTAAAGATGGCGGGAACAAAGGTGCTGATGAAGGCCGGGCGAAAGATTCCTTATGTCAAGCAGGTGATCAAAGAGCAGAACTTAAATCTGACGATGGTAGAAAACTGCGGCATGGAGAATGAGACAATCTACCATTCGGCAGAGGAGATTCCGGATGAGGCAAGTTATTATTCATTGTTTATTGTAAAAGAGAAAAAATAGCAGAAGGGGAGGAGACGAAATGATCGTATTTGTAGGAGCAGGACCGGGAGCGGAAGATCTGATCACAGTGCGGGGACAGCAGTATTTAAAAGAAGCGGACATTATCATTTATGCAGGGTCACTGGTAAATCCGGGTCTTTTGCAGGTAAAAAAAGAAGGCTGTGAAGTATATAACAGCGCCTATATGACGCTGGAAGAAGTTCTGGAAGTGATGTATGCAGGGGAAAAAGAAGGAAAACGGATCGTTCGACTGCATACCGGGGATCCGTGTCTGTACGGAGCGATAAGAGAGCAGATGGATGCTTTGGAAGAGCGTCAGATTTCGTACGAAGTATGTCCGGGTGTCAGTTCTTTTTGCGGGGCAGCAGCAGCGCTGCATGCAGAATATACACTGCCTGATATTTCCCAGTCTGTGGTGATCACAAGAATGGCAGGCAGAACGCCGGTTCCGGATAAAGAGTCCATCCGCAGCTTTGCGGCGCATCAGGCGACGATGGTGATCTTTCTGAGCACCGGAATGCTTGGAAAACTGCAGGAAGAGCTGATGGCAGGGGGATATCCGGCAGACACTCCGGCAGCGATCGTGTACAAGGCAACCTGGCCGGAGGAAAAAGTGCAGCGATGCATGGTCTCAGAACTGGAAAAAACAGCGGCAGACGCACAGGTGACAAAAACAGCCCTGATCGTGGTGGGAAGAATTCTGGAAGGAGAATATGAGAGATCACTTCTGTACCATCCGGAATTTACCACAGAATTTCGACAGGGAAAACAGGAGGAGCAGGCAGATGAATAGAGTGTATGTAGTCGGGATCGGTCCCGGAGCGGGAAAACAGATGACAGAAGAGGCGAGAGAAGTGCTGAATGCCTGCGATACAATCATCGGATATACGGTGTATGTAGATCTGGTGAAAGAGCAGTTTCCCGAGAAAGAATTTCTGACCACGCCGATGAAGCAGGAAGTGAAGCGGTGCAAGATGGCATTTGAGGAGGCCATGAAAGGGAAAAAAGTGGCGATGATCTGCAGCGGGGATGCCGGTGTGTATGGAATGGCTGGTTTGATGTATGAGGTCGGTGTCGAGTTTCCTAAGGCAGAGCTTGAGATTGTGCCGGGGATCACGGCGGCAATCGGCGGTGCAGCCGTGCTTGGAGCTCCGTTAATTCATGATTTTGCAGTCATCAGTTTAAGTGACCTGCTCACACCATGGGAGAAGATTGAAAAGAGAGTCAGGGCAGCAGCATGGCAGATTTTGTGATCTGTCTTTACAATCCTTCCAGCAGAAAACGTCATGACTATCTGGAGAAGGCATGTAATATGATGCTGGAATACAAAGCAGAAGATACAATCTGCGGAATTGTCAGACAGATCGGAAGAGACGGGCAGGAGAGCCGGATCCTTACATTAAAGGAATTAAA
>ENA-OQCK01000099-OQCK01000099.1-human-gut-metagenome-genome-assembly--contig:-NODE-99-length-48459-cov-3.691819_pt1 | contig 48459 bp, 46 predicted proteins | sample MGYA00242498_ERZ504578 | MGnify/ENA primary metagenome ERZ504578 (study PRJEB26092, sample SAMD00036229) | human gut metagenome | host: Homo sapiens | study: EMG produced TPA metagenomics assembly of...
TGTTTTTTGAGATAATCCATGAATGTTTTACCAATTTGACTGCATCACTTTCGATGAAGTTGTCATCTAGATAACGGAAACTCAATGGATTTTTAAATGCATTTTTCCCGCTTCCGTCATGTCTCAGAAGGCATATATCTTCCGGTTGGCTCATTACGCCGATAGTTACGGCGTCGGCTACTGTCTGTTTTGCCAGGTCTGGAGCCACTTCTGACAGACGCATTCCTATACGAAGTAATAAGGAACCTCCAAACTTTTTCCACTTATTGATGTCGCCATCGTAGAATAAGTCACCGTCTATTGCCGGATTATTGGCATTTAGCAGGTTGACCCCGTCTTTGACTTGCTGAATCATATCTTTATAGATGGTCTCCTGATTATCATATTTCGGCTTATAGATTTGCTGATAGTATCCTAATCCTGCTTCAGAATAGGGAACATTGCCGTATATATCTGTCAAACGCTGGAACAGATAAGCGCCCCAGATTTTTGTTGCACCGAGGATATTGGAATATTTTGCATCTGACGAGCTTTTTCTTCCAATTCGCGCCAGTTTTTTATCAGATCGTTATAAGTGTCGGTAAAGAAGGTGTTGGCGTAAGATTCCATCTGGTAATATTTGTCACCTGGCATATCGTTATTTAAGGAAGCGGCTTGCTGTACAAGCATCATGCAGGTTCCTACCTGAATGTTTTTAGCAATACCACCGGTAGTCGTATGTAATTGAGTATAGGTCAACAGAGGACCGGGCTCTATCGAGGTAGGACTGTTGGGGTCTATATTTTTCTCGGTGAAATCACAGGCATAAACCATACAAGTTAGCGTGGATGCCATCATTAGTTTTATTATATTGATCACTGACATAATATTTTTATTTAAAATTTGACATTCAGATTAAAACCTATGCTACGTGAGGCGGGTAGTCCGTAAGATTCGAATCCCTGTCCATTGTCGATATTGAAAGAAGATTCGGGATCTACCAAAGGTACTTTATCGTAGATATTCCACAAATTCCGTCCTACGACTGAGAAAGACAAGGCTGACAAACCTATTTTACGGATCCATTTTGTCGGGAAGTTATATCCGAAAGAAAGTTCGCGCAACTTAATGAAAGAAGCGTCATATATACAGTTCTCGGTAATACCTGACAATGCCATATAATATTTCATCGCTGTCACTTTTACATCATTTGGAGTTACACCGTCTTCTTTTACTCCCTGAGCGATAATACCTTCTTCGCGTCCTGGTAGCGTGTCTGCATGGCGTCCGAACATAATCATGTGTGCATTTGTTTGAGAATACATCTTTCCTCCGAATTTGCCATCAAGTAAGAAACTCAATGTGAATCCGTGACATTCAAATGAGTTGCTGAATCCTAATGTATATGGATGCACGCTTTCGCCTAATTTCTCGATTTCTCCTTTCATAGGAAGTCCATTTTCGTACATGATTTCACCTTTGTCGTTGCGTTTGAAAGTTACGCCTCGGATAATCCCATAAGGTTGTCCTACTTGCTGGTAAATCCAAGCTGGGCCACAGTTGTCGCTATCGTGGCCAGTACGAGACTTTGCCAGTTCGAATTCGGTGACATCATCTGTTATGCGTTTAATTTCACTCTTGTTGTAAGCGAAGTTGAAGGAAGTGTCCCAACGAAAGTGAGATGAAAGAATTGGAGTGCCGGTAAGTAACAGTTCAATACCATGATTATTCACTTTACCCGCGTTTATTTTGACATTTCCATATCCTGACGCGGTTGATATACCTGCGTTTACTATATCGTCTTTAGTATTTCGTACATAGTATGTGAAATCAATGCCGAAGCGATTGTTAAAGAACCTGGCTTCAAATCCTCCTTCATACGAAATAGAAGTCAGAGGTTTTAAATTTAAGTTCGGAATAGTGCCATTGTCAATGGATCCAACAGGATATTTGCGATATGCATCCGCATAACTGTATGTCAATCCCAGTTGATAGGCTCCAACGGCGCCGCCGGACTGTGCCCATGAACCGCGTAGCTTGAGGTATGGGAACCAAGACGGCATCTGAATAGCTTCACTAAGGATAAATCCTAATCCGACGGAGGGATAAAAAATATGATTGGGAGAGGTTTTCCCTTTGTAAGAAAGTGCGGAAAACCAGTCGTTACGTCCTGTTAAGGTCAAATATATCATGCTTTTATAAGACATTTCGGCTTGTCCGAAGAGGGAGTTGATGTAACTTTCAGAAGTAGAATGACCACCGGATTTTGTTTTTGTATTATTAATGGTGTTGAATCCTGGTACAACAAATTGGTCACCGTACGAACTTGTTGCATCTGACCAACTTGCCATTGTGTTCCAGCCAATAAATGCATCGACACTTACAGGGCCGTCTTTGAATGAGTTGGTATATCCGGCAATGGCTTCTGTGTTGAATTCACCGTGATATTCGGCACTATTGGATATATTACCTTCTTTTACAGCTCCGCGGGCTGTGCCCCAAGGGGTGACATTTTCGGCACGACGGTTAATCATATCACCGCCGGCACGTCCGCGTAGATACCAGTTTGGTGTAAAGTTGTATTGAATTTCGACGGAGCCAATAATACGGTCTTTAGCATCTTTTTGACTATTCTTGTAAACAACAAATAAAGGATTGATTACATAGCCTTGAGCGTTTACTTCATATTCCGTACCATCGTCGTTTGTAATCTTCATATCAGAAAGGCCGTAATTAGGTGCTAGTTGCCATAAAGAAGCATTTGCATTGGAGGTAATATCACCCAGGTTTGGACGGTTTTTGGCACGTTCGCGTACGTACATAATATTGGCCTTTAGTGAGAAGTGCTCGTTCATTCTAGAAGTCAGATTCAATGTAATATTGTTACGTTCCAGTTTGGAATTCGGTTGCATATCATGAAAACGTTGATCACCTGCACCAACACGGAACTGAATTTTTTCATTTCCGCCGGATACAGCGATGTTGTTAGTCACTGACCATGCATTGTCGTAGAAATCTTTGAAATTATTTCTTGCGGTTGGTGAATATGGGCGGGAAATTCCGTCATATTGCGTTACATTTGATCCGTCCATTTTGCTACCGAAGCTCATTACACTCATTTGCTTGGCTAATGTTGGAGCCAATTGGCTTATAGCCTGTTCTGGTGTCATTCCATATCCAGCTCCTGTCGCTATAGCCAGTTGATCAGGATTCATCCCATTTGCACCACAACCATATTCCCATTGGAGGTCATTATTCTTTAGGATGGGAGAGTCTTTAGTATAAGACATATTGTATTCTACTCTGACTTTTCCTGCTGTTCCTTTTTTAGTAGTAATGACAATTGCACCATTTGCTGCACGGGAACCGTACAATGCAGCAGCGGTACCTCCTTTCAGCACACTCATACTTTCAATGTCTTCACTATTGATAGATGAAATTCCGTCACCAGCATCAAAACCACCCCATTCTCCGGCTTGACCATAGTTTCCGTTATTCATAGGCACGCCGTCGATGACGTATAAAGGTTGGTTACTACCGTTCAAAGAACCGTTACCACGAATTGTTATACGGCTTGAACCCATGACGCCGGATGCTGGTTTCACTACATTTACACCTGCTACTTTTCCTACCAGACTGTTGGCTATATTGGAAACCTTGACACGATTCAACTCTTCGCTCTTGACTTCCGTTACGGAGTAAGCTAATGCTTTTTTCTCTTTTTTAATACCTAAGGCAGTGACAACTACTTCATCTACTTGGACAGAACTCTCCTGTAGAGTGACTTTCATGGGGGTATCTGTAGCCTTTTGTTCTACTGTCTGATATCCAATAAATGAAAAAATTAGGGTATTTCCTTTCTTTGCACGAATGGTGAACTGGCCGTCCATATTTGTGATTGTTCCATAAGGTTGTGCCTTTTATACTAATGCTGACTCCGGGCAGAGGCTCGCCGGAAGAGTCGGATACTATTCCTTTAATATCCGTTTGTTGGGCATGAAGTGAACTGCATATAAATAGTAGGCAGCACAATAATAAATAAGTAATGTTTTTCATTGCGAATATGATTTTAGTTGTTAAACTCTGGGAGCAAAGGTAGGGTAGTTTGCGGTGGAGGACAAATATGATTTTATCAAATACTAATACAAAATTAACAAAAAGCATAAAAATGAGTAAAAATAGGGGTTTAAACTCTTTGATATAATACCAGAATTCTGAAACCGATATGTTTATTAGTGAGTATCGTTCTGTTTTGTAAAATCTAAAGTGGCATTTTAAGGGTGTAAAGCATAGCTTTGTATTGCTTAAAACGACGCTTTTCAAAAGCTAAAAAGTTTGTTTCATTTTATTATTGATTATCTTAATGTCTGACTATTTACTTATAAGAAATAAAATGAATAAGCCGGAATATTATAAAAATTTTCTGAAACGGATATTATCTATATCAATAAAGAGTTTGCGGAAAATACCTGCGATACTTATTGTACTGGGAGTAATGTTGCTATGCTTTCGAGCGAATTAGCCACTTTTCTGAGTGGTAGATATATAGAATTTAAGGTATATAGTCTTACATATGCCGAAAATTTCTGGAGTTTCATAAATTAGAAGATTCTGTTGAAGAACGCAATGGAGAAAAATTATATGTTCAGGTAGTATATTCAGTTATTGACTCTAAAACACATGAGTGGGAATTTGGAAATTTGTTGGCATACAAGATAATTATCCGAAAATAGTTGTTACAATGGATGAAATTGAGGGCGTTTCTTATCAGGGTATCAAACAGATCCCTATCCGTCAGTTTTTACTTTGTTGGAGATAATTTTTCTATTAAAGAAAAAAGAGAGAAAAATAAAAGGAGAAGCAAAACATCATTAGCTTCTCCTTTCCCTTTCCAGTATATAATCTCAAAGCGATTATTTGAAAACAATCTTCATTGGTCTACCTATCCAAACTTGTGGTTGTTCGAGGTTGAAAATGTGAGCTATTGTAGAAGCTACATCATATTGCATCATGCTTACATCATCAAAACGAAGTCCTTTTTTAATATTCTTACCGGAAATGATGAAAGCAGTTTCCATTTCTTGCATTGTTTTGCCGCCGTGACCTTCTTGATGCCTCCATGGTCGGAAGTCAATATGAAAATAGTGTCATCAAGGATGCCTGCATCTTTTACGGCCTGGACAATCTGGCCGACATAAGTATCCAACTCCTTGAGTTTCTCATAATATCCGGGAGTGTCATGTCCTTCAGTGTGTCCGGTGTGGTCGGGACTATCATAGCAGATAGCAACAAGAGTCGGATGTTTCTCCTTTATGTAAGCAGATGCCATATTGCCTAACTCTTTGGGAGTCTTGTTGTAATCGGCCACATGATAATGATAGCTTAGAGAAAGTGTATCTACTAAATACTTGATTCCGTTCCATTCATACAGACAGCCGATCTCTGCTTTCGGACGGGCATCACGCAGTAATTGGAAGATAGTGGGGAAGATTCCATTCTTGTTTAAAACACGTGACGGAAGTTCCGGAGTTTTAGATCCCCATTCGGTGTATCCGTGAAGTTCGGGACCGGCTCCCATAAACATGGATGCCCAGTTGATAGCACTGGACGAAGGAAGTGCCGAGCGTTTTTTGAGCGTGTAAGCTCCGTCTTCCATTAGTTTCTTGACATTGGGCATGTCTGCTTTAGGCAAGCTGTAAGCTCCCCAACCGTCCAGTCCGATGAGAACAACATGTTTGGCTTTGTCTTTTCCTTTGGCATTGCAGGAGAATGTGAAACAAAAAAGCAGTGCGAATGTAGCAAGTAGCGTAAAAGCGTTTTGTCTATTCATGATATTTTCCATTAAGTAATTAATATTGTTGATTTAATGAATTAAGTTTTCTCATGTATTATTTTATTAGACAAAGGTAGAGTTATTCTGTTGGTGGAACAAATACAATCTTAGCATTAACTCATACTTTTGCATTTTTTATTTCAAACTCAGCCGGAAGCTTTTTTATCTATGTATTATAAATCAATACCACGGTATATGCTACATAGCAGAGTATCATAATGCTTCCTTCTATCCGTGTGATTGTCCGTTTGGCGAAGAACAATCCGAACAGCCAGAGCAGGATGCACGAGCGACCAGTGTGAGCAAGTCGAAGTTGGTGATTCCGCTAAGGTGGAGGGGAGTAATGCTGGCGCTGCATCCCAATACAAAGAAGATATTGAAGAGGTTACTGCCGATTACGTTTCCGATAGCTATTTCCGGATTCTTCTTTAGTGCGGCAACGATAGAGGTGGCAAGTTCCGGCAGAGAAGTCCCTCCGGCCACCAGTGTCAGACCGATGATTGACTCGCTGACGCCCAGATTGCGGGCGATACCCGTAGCCCCGTTAACAAATAATTGTCCTCCGTAAATTAGTGCAGCCAGCCCTCCGATAATATAAAGAACCGATTTCCACCAGGGGAGCAATTTTATCTCGTTCTCTTCTTCCGGTACGGGATGTTCTTCCTGTCCCCCTGTGGAGGAGGGCTTGGAAGCGATAGCAAATGTATATCCCATAAAGATAGCGAAGAAACAAAGCAATAACAGTCCGTCTACCCTGTTCAGGATATTTTCCGGTGCTTTATCCAGAAAGACGTCATTGGCGCAAACCAACAGGACGACAGAAGATAGAATGCAGAGCGGAATCTCTTTTTTGAGTGTATTCCGGGTGATGACAATCGGAGCGAATAAAGCCGTGCAGCCTACAATCATCAGTGTATTGAATATATTACTTCCTACACATTACCTATGGCAATGTCCGCACTGCCTTTAAGAGCAGAAGACACACTGACGGTGAGTTCGGGGCAGAAGTACCGAACGCGACGATAGTAAGCCCGATAACAATGGAGGGGATACGGAGACGTTTGGCAACTGAAGCAGCCCCGTCCGTGAGTCCGTTAGCTCCTAGAAGAATGAGGATTAATCCTCCGATAAGAAACAGTATATTCATGTTTTTTTCTCTTTTAGTGGCAAAGATAATCATTTTCAAAATTGATATGTCAAAAACAATCCGTATGTTTGCTCTGTTTTAGTGAAAAAATAGATTAACCTTAATTCACTGTCAGGGGATATAGGATATGGAAATGAATAAAATGAAACGTTTAGTGTTACTGCTCATTGTACTTTTGGGAACAACGGGAGTACGGGCACAGTTGGGAGAAGCTGTCAAGAAGATATTTGCAGGTGATAGTGTAACTACCGTGCACAACACACCTCTGAACCGGGATTCAGACTCTGTCTATGTGGCCAATCTGCAAAAATCCCTCGAAGCAGCCCGGCTCAACGAGGCGAATATGCGTATGGAAATGGAGCAGATGAAACTGCAAATGGCTGCCGTCGACTCCGTGAAGTACGCCCGGCAGCGTCAACGTATCGATTCTTTGCGACAGTTTACCAAAGGAATCCCTGTGGTAGCCGACGGAGATACCTTATTTTATCTTTTTACCAAACGTGGCGGATACACTCCCCAGCAACGTGCGCAAATGACCGGTGCTGCAATTGAAGAACTGGGAAGACGTTTTAACCTCCGCCCGGACTCCGTGTCGATCGACCATTCGGACATTGTTTCCGATTTGATGTACGGTAACAAGGTGTTGCTTTCCCTTACCGATCAGGATGCTTTGTGGGAAGGCATTTCCCGTGATTCTCTTGCGAAGGAAAGACAACAAAACGTTATCACCAAACTGCACGATATGAAAGCCGAACACGGGCTTTGGAGAATGGCGAAACGTGTGCTTTATTTCATTCTGGTGATTGTCGGGCAATACTTCCTGTTTCGCCTGACGAACTGGCTTTTCCGTAAACTGAAAGTACGTATTTTGCGTCTGAAAGATACGAAGATACGACCTGTTTCCATTCAAGGATATGAATTGTTGGATGCCCAAAAACAAGCTAATTTGTTAGTCTTTCTGGCGGGCATCGGGCGGTATATTCTTATGGGATTGCAGTTATTGATTACTATTCCGCTGATTTTCATTATTTTCCCGCAAACAGAAGGACTGGCTTATCGTATATTGGGTTATATCTGGAACCCGATCCGTGGCATTTTTGTGGGTATTATTGATTATATTCCCAAGCTGTTTACAATCATTATTATCTGGTATGCAGTGCGGTATCTGGTACGACTGGTGCACTATCTGGCCCGTGAGATAGAAGCAGGGCGTTTGAAATTCAACGGTTTCTATCCGGATTGGGCAATGCCGACTTTCCATATCGTCCGTTTCCTGCTTTACGCATTTATGATTGCGATGATTTATCCTTATTTGCCGGGTTCTGATTCAGGGGTATTCCAAGGGATTTCGGTATTTGTCGGATTGATTGTATCGTTGGGTTCAAGTACGGTGATCGGTAATATTATTGCCGGGCTGGTGATTACGTATATGCGCCCGTTTAAGTTGGGCGACCGGATTAAACTGAATGATACTACCGGAGATATTATAGAGAAAACACCCCTTGTCACCCGTATCCGTACACCGAAGAATGAGGTGGTTACCGTTCCCAACTCATTTATCATGTCCTCGCATACCGTGAATTACAGTACCTCGGCACGTGAATACGGTTGATTATCCATTCGGAAGTATCTATCGGATATGATATCCCTTGGCGGCAAGTCAATCAGATATTGATTGATGCGGCATTGAATACTCCCGGAGTGGTGGACGATCCGCGTCCGTTCGTGTTGGAAACATCTTTAAGTGACTGGTATCCGGTTTATCAGATTAATGCTTATATCAAGGAAGCGGATAAGATGACTCAAATCTATTCGGACTTGCACCAGAACATTCAAGATAAATTTAATGAGGCGGGCATTGAAATCATGTCCCCGCATTATATGGCTGTCCGGGATGGAAACGAGACGACAATCCCCAAAGATGACTTGAGAGAAAAATCAGGAAAATAGTTTCTTTACTCTATGATACTTTCTTGATAGATGATGTAATGAGGAAGCTTCTTTCTCATCCGGCAGGAATCAGACTTTCCCGCAACGGATCAGTATTTTCTGTCCATCGTTTAAGGTGCTGGCAAAGAGGTAGGTATCTCCCCCTTCCGCTAACTTGATACGTTTACGGAGTTCTGCCACCGTAGCCGGAAAGTTGCGGACTGTGATATTCGCTTTTTTCAGGTCTGACAGATTCTCCTTTATTTCCTTTTTGTTGAGGCTGCACCGGTTGATGATGCGGAATGTTCTGCCGGGAAAACCCTCAATCTGCGTATCGGAAGTGTAGAGATGACTGTTGGGATGCAGCTTCTTGACGGAGTAAGCCGCGGCAATGCTGCGGAAAGCACCGGCTTTCAGGAGAGAAGCATTGGGTTCGTACAGATAATTGCCAAGTGTGTCTGTATAGCTGCACTCGCTGTGCTGTTCCTGTTCGCGGGTAAATACGAAGAGTTGTTTTTCCTGCTCTCCTTTTGTGGAGAGGTTTACGCAGTGAACCGGGATTTCTTCCGGTGCTGTCTGTCCGAGTAACAACAGGAGTTCTTTGCATTCGTTATTGACGGAGATGATATGTACCTCCTGTGTGTGCGGCAATTCTTTCAGTGCCTGTGAAAGGTCGAGCATGGGGGAAAGTTTAATCATTATCCGGTTGGCTTTGCTCAACAGGAGTCCTTCGAGTTCGGCCACATTAGGCTCACAGTCGGAAATGGCAACGGTTTTTCCGCCGTGCTCATTGCGGCGGGCGGGGTCGAGAAAGATACAGTCTACCGGAGACATGGTTTCCAGATAGGCTACTCCGTCGTCGTTTCTGACACTTATATGGTTGAGGTCGAGTGCGGGAAAGTTGTGGGCTGCTATGGTGCAGAGTTCTGCCTGACGTTCTACGTAAGTAGCCGATCGGAATCCGGTGGCGAGGAAAGAGCAGTCGATTCCGAATCCTCCGGTCAGGTCGGCCAGAGACTCACCTTGCAGGAGGCTTGCTTTATAACGGGCGGTGATTTCTGAAGAACATTGCTCCAGTGAAAGATGTTTCGGATACCATATATCGTCTATCTCTTTCCAGGAGGGGATTTTCTCGGCTGCGATTTGTCGTCCTGCTATTTGGGTGATAGCAGCCGGTATGTCTACATCGGGGTATTTCCGGGCTTGCAGGGCCAGGTTGCGTACATCGTCGGATTGATGTTCGTTGATAAACTGTCGGGTTTCGGGAGAGATTGGAGTCATAGGTCGTTATTGTTCGGGAAGTGAGATAAATAAGTCTGATGTCCGGATATTGCCTTGTTATTTATGGTATTACCTTATATTTCTGCCTTGCTACATCCCGGCTACAAAAGTTGAAGTGCCACCATTCGCTGGGCAGGGCGCGAAATCCGGCTTCTTTCATTACTCTCCGCAACAGTATCCGGTTCTGCCGTTCCGCCTCACTTATTTTTCCGTTTCGTACCAGTTCACTTTCTTGTGTGATATGGGCTTCTATCCCCAAGTGGTCTACCTTGGTTCCCATAGGCAAGGGTTGTCCGAGAGAATCCTGAATGCTGATGTCTACCGCCAGTCCGTAGTTGTGAAGTCCGCCGCCACGGTTCGGGTTGGAGACGTATTTGTATTTGGGTGTTCCTTTCACTACATTCCACATCTTTTTTTGTACGGACATCGGACGGGCGGCATCGTAGACAACGAGATTGTAGGAAGGATGCAGTTGTTTCAGTGCCTCCTGTGCTTTCACGAGGGCGTATGCTGCGTCGGGATGCAGATAGGCTTCCGACAAATCATCGTAAAGCACCTCTCCGGTGAAATTGTCGGCTTGTGTGTACATCAACTTCACGGTGATACTGCTGTCCAGTTCCGCTATATTGACCAGTCCTAAAGAATCCATGTAGAGAGCCATGGCACTTTTCTTTGGTTGAGGGGCAGGGGAACATTCTTCGCGGGGTTGCATATCATCCGACGGATGTTTGTATTCTGCCATGGTGAGCCTTTCCTTTTCCTTGTGACCGGAAACGGAAGTACATTCTGCCAGAAGCAGACAGAGGACAGGCAAACTATATTTTAGAAATCTCATTCGGGCTTTTGTATTTAGTGCGTCAAAGATACTTCTTTTTGGCTTTAGCTCCAATAAGCTACCTTTAAATCCTGATTGTTGGAGTGACCGGGTGATGCCACGGGGCTGTCACAGTTGTGCCACCCGCTTGGCACAACTGTGACAAGCCGGTGGCACAAGGTAGAGGAATAAGGGCTTGTAGCGGCTCTTCCTATCGCTGGATGTTAGCGACTGCTTTCTTCAGATTGGCTGTTCCTTTCCATACGTCAAGCAGGTGCAGGATGTATCCGCTTTCGCTTTTGCTGTTATTGACCGATAGCAGTTCCGCATAGATTTCCCGTTCTTCCCGGTTCAGCCCTTGCAGAAGGGGATGTTGGTGGTTGTTACTTGCTGTCACAATTGGGTCTTTCAGTATCGAAGTTGGGCGGGAGTCAGGTTGAAACTGGATTGTACTACGTTGGACAGAGCGATGAGGCAGCGTGCCGTCATATAAGGTTGCGTCAACTTCCCCCAAAAGAAACAGGGAGCGTCTTTTTTCTCTATTTCACTGTATTTGGCGAGGCATAGTTCGTCCTGGTCGGCAGCGCGTTGCAATGCAGACAGAGCGGCGTATTGATAAGAAATGGTATCAGCCATAGTTGGATAAATAGGTATTGGGTTGCTTATTGCCCCAATATAGAAATTTATTTCTTGCAAGAAAAGAAGTTGCGGGATTTACATTACTTCTGAGGGTATGTTTCACATTATAAGTTGAATAATTGAAGTTTGTAGAAGTAATATAACTACAATTCTTTATAATTTTGAACTATTCTTTATACATAAAAATATTATTCTTTATAACTAATATTAAATCATATTCTGCATTTAAATGTAAAATGATACCTTTGTTCGAGATTTAAATACCGTAATGACATAATTTAATTTATTAGATATACCGTATGAGCCATTTGTGAAAATCGCTCCAATATTGTTTGTTTTGTTTGTGTTATCCCATTTTGAGTGTCAAGTGTGACATCAGAATGGGATTTTTATTTTCTCAGATAGAACTCTTTAAAACTTTACATTGATCCAAAACTTGCCCGTCTTTTATGTTGAGCCGCTTTTATTTAAGAATAGACATATAACAAACAAAGAAGCCTTGTAAACATTACATTTACAAGCTTCTTATGTGGACCAGCCTGGGCTTGAACCAGGGACCTCCAGATTATGAGTCTGTTGCTCTAACCAACTGAGCTACAAGTCCGATGTATCCTTTTATCGGATGCGGTGACAAAAGTAGTATTTTCTATTGAATTATGCAAATTCTTTCAATAAAAAAACTACGTGACTTTTCTTCTCAGAATTTATATTTGCGTTTCGGGTTCTTGGGGAACCAGCCTTTTTTTACTCTTTCTTCCTGTTCGAAAACCTCTTTGATTGTCCAGAAAGAGGAGAAGGCAAATACGCCTAGCAGAGAAGCTATGATGACGTTCTCGATGCTTAATGAGGCAACTACACCGGCAATACCGAGTATCAGGAATATCCACCAGCATTTTGTGCCCCAATAATATTCGGCCTTTACCACAACAGGGTGAAAAAGGCCGATAATCAAAAAGGTACAAATTCCGATGAATAACCCTGCAAGGTGATATTCACTTAGAAATTCCATGGGCTTACTTTTCTACTCGGATAGGAATTTCTTTTTTGATGCTTTGCTCCAGAGATATCAATGTCTCGGTAGCTACTACACCTGGTATCTCTTGCATTTTGTTATTCAGCAAATCCATTAGGTGTTCATTGTCACATGCATAAAGTTTGGTCAGCATGGTATACGGGCCAGTGGTGAAGTGACATTCTACGATTTCCGGAATCTTCTGCAACTCGGCCACTACAGATTTGTACATAGAGCCTTTTTCCAGTTTGATGCCGACATACGTACATGTTCTGTATCCCAATGATTTCGGATTTACATGATAGCCTGAGCCTACGATGACACCCAAGTCAATCAATCTCTGCACACGTTGATGAATAGCTGCGCGTGACACTCCGCATTCGGCTGCTACGTCTTTGAAAGGGATGCGGGCATTCTGTGAGATAATCTCTAGTATTTGCCTGTCGAGGTTGTCTATTCTTTCCATAATAATAAATTGTAATTTCCAGTTGTTATCAAATAGTAAGCAAATATAGAGATTTATTTTAATTATTCTTCTTTTCCGAGAAAAAAAAATAGGAAAAAGCAAAAAAAAGAGGGGCAATCACTTTGCACCTCTTTCCTTTTTCTATTTAGACAGAAAATTATTTCTTATCTTTCTCGATACTCAACAGTTCAACTTCGAAAATCAAAGTAGAGAACGGTTTGATCTGGCCGCCTGATTCTCTTGCGCCATAAGCAAGATCCTGCGGGATATAAAGTTCCCATTTAGAACCTACGGGCATCATGGTCAATGCTTCTGTCCAGCCTTTGATAACTTGGTTGGCACGGAAAGTAGCCGGTTCGTTACGTTTGTAAGAGCTATCGAATTCAGTACCATCGATCAAAGTACCTTTGTAGTTTACTTTCACTTTGCAAGTGTCGGCAGGAATTTCACCTTTACCTTCAGTGATAACTTTATATTGCAGACCGCTCGGAGTTGTTTTCACACCTTCTTTAGCTTTGTTGTCGGCAAGGAATTTTTCGTTTTCAGCTTTGTAGTCAGCATATTTTTCTTCCAAAGCTTTTGTTTTGATAGCTTCCATAGCTGTACGAGTATAAGCCTGAGCAGCTCCATAGACATTACGCCACCTTTTTCCAGCTACCTGCGATGAAACCAGCCATGAAGTTGTCTTTGCTGATAGTTTTAGTAGAGTCACCGGCAAACAGTTCCTGATTGATGTTTTTTATCATACCGTTCTCGCCGCTGATTTGCTGACCGATTTGAATACCTGCCATGTAAGCAATGTCTTTTTTGCTGGTTTTGCTTACGCCGTCGTTCAAACCTTTGATGAATTCTGCCATATATGCAGTATCAACGTTCAAACGACCTGTCAGATAGCCTTTCAGACCTTGAGTCTGAGCCATACCGATAGAATAAGACAGTGAATCGAGGTCTGATTTCAGATTTGCTTTAGGAGCTTGAGCTGTACAAGAAGCAAGGCTTGCAGCAGCGGCGATTGCCATAAAAATACTAATTTTTTTCATTTTGCTTTGAATTTTTATTTATAATACTTCAAGTAATTCTACTTCAAAAACGAGTGTGCTGTGAGGAGGAATCATTTCTCCGGCACCTCTTGCGCCATAGCCCAGGTCCGATGGGATATACAGTTCCATTTAGCACCTTCCGACATCAGTTGCAGGGCTTCTACCCAACCTGGAATTACCTGGTTAACGCCGAATACGGCAGGTTCGCCACGCTGGATAGAACTGTCGAACAGGGTGCCGTCTACCAACGTGCCTTCGTAGTGGCATCTTACTTGGTCGGTCGCTTTCGGTTTTTTGCCTGTACCTTCATTGATAACCTCGTATTGCAATCCGCTGGGCAGTGTAACAATACCCGGTCTTTTTTTTGTTTTCTTCGAGGAAAGCCTTTCCTTGTTCAATGGCGACAGCGCTCATTTTAGCTTCCAGTCTTCGAAGTATTTGTTTACTATTTCGCGGGCTTCATTGTGGCTGATAGCCGTTTGATTACCTTCCAGTACGTCTCTGATTGCTTGTGCAAAATCATCTACTGCGAGACCTTGAATTCCCATACTTGATAAGTTTTGACCGATTCCAAGGCCAATAGCGTAACTAAATTTATCCATATAATGTTTTTTGTTGGCGATTGAAATGTATCACCTTCATGGTTTTAGCTTTCAATCAATTGCAAATTTATGAATCGCAAAAGTACGTGTTTTATTTGAATCATTTAGCATTTGGTATTTAAAAATTCTTATATCCGTGAAAGTTAACTGCTTTTCTTTAGATTATTTATTCTTTTGTTCCTGAGATTTAATCTCATTGATTCTAGTATTTGTGTATAGATTATAGTATATGTGATGCTAGTCTTTAGGCTACTTCAACTTAAATCCCCGCATTTTCGAAGCTAGATTATTAGGTGCAAAAGTTTTCTTTTATTCGATGATTCTGATTACATTTGTATATCTTAAAATGAACAGAAGGAGGAACGATTATGAAGAATCTGGTAATATTGACGGGTGCTGGTATGAGTGCCGAGAGTGGAATCAGTACGTTTCGTGATGCAGGCGGTCTGTGGGACCGGTATCCGGTGGAGCAAGTGGCTACTCCGGAAGGCTATCAGCGCGACCCTGCATTGGTGATCAACTTTTATAATGAACGCCGGAAACAGTTGTTGGATGTGACGCCGAATCGCGGGCATGAATTATTGGCGGAGCTGGAAAAGAATTTCAGAGTAACGGTGATAACGCAGAACATTGATAATTTGCACGAAAGAGCCGGAAGCAGTCATATTATTCATCTGCATGGTGAACTGACAAAAGTATGTTCCAGTCGTGATCCTTATAATCCCCATTATATAAAGGAATTAAAACCTGAAGAATACGAGGTGAAACTTGGAGACAAGGCGGGAGACGGAACACAGTTGCGGCCTTTTATAGTTTGGTTCGGCGAGGCGGTCCCCGAAATTGAGACAGCTATTCAATATGTGGAGAAAGCGGACATTTTTGTAATTATCGGCACTTCGCTTAACGTGTATCCTGCTGCGGGATTACTTCATTATGTACCGCGGGAAGCAGCGGTGTATCTCATTGACCCAAAGCCGGTGGATACACATACTTCTCGTCCGGTACATGTGATTCAGAAGGGAGCTTCTGAAGGAGTGGCTGAGTTGAAACAGTTGTTGGGCGTTTAAAACCCTTTCCTGTCTTTATTCCAGTTCAGAGGTAAAAATATGATTATTCCGGAGCACTTCCGAAATTTCGAGTGCGGTGATGCCACTGCACTCGATTCTTAATATTTTTTCCCAATCCTCAAAGTCTACATTCCATTTGTCGATTTGGGGATATTGTGCCAGAAGTTTCTCGATGCGTTTGATGTCGCATTTTCTGGTGATAGAAGTTCGAAAAATCAGAATCTTATTTTCCATGTCTTTTAGAGTTTTATTGATGTGAACGGAACTCTCGAATGGTCATATTGAAATATTGTCTGAAGTTGCGGCTTAATAGTGAAAGGCTGCTAAAACCGCATAGACGGGCAATTTCAGTGGCAGAAAGTTCCTTGTTCCTCTTTAATAATTGTGCTGCTTTTTCAATCCGAGTGCGTTTGATATAATCTGTGGGAGTTTCTCCTGTCAGAATAGTAAATACGCGATGGAAGTGGAAAGGTGAAAAACAGGCGATGCCTGCCATTTTCTGTAATGGTAGTGGCTGGTCTATGTTGTTATGGATGTAGTCGGTGACTTTGTTTATCCGTAACAGGTATTCTTGCTTATTTAATTCTTTCGTTTCCATATCTTTTTGCAAAGTAAAGGATAATAATTGCCGGAGAACTATCCTATTTTGCTAACTTCTCCGGCAGCTGGCAATTATCTTTTTTGTCCTATGTAGAATACATAACCATAATATTCTTTATACTTGTCATACAGACTCTGCTCATGCCGTTGCCCGGCAATGAGGTCTGCGGCTGCGGCATTTCCCGAGTATTCCTTCAAAAAAGCTTCCTGGGCCGGGAACTGGGGAGCATAGAAATGTTCTGTCCAACAGTTCTCCGGTAAAATGAAATGGGCTGTCAGTGTATAGCCGGCTTTCTCCATTTGTGCTATTTTTGTCGGGATAGTATCAATTTCCGGGTAATTGGCGAGCCAGAAGTCTTCTATTTCGGCAGGGCGTTCCGGGGTAAACCAGGAGGCTTCTGTTACGGCGATGAATCCGTCCTTTTTCAGGAATCTGTTCCATTCGTTCATGCCACGTTCGAATCCTATATTATAGATAGCGCCTTCGGACCAGATAAGATCGAGTTCTTCGTTTTGAAACGGCAGATTGTCCATTGAGCCGACAATGCCTTTTACTCTGTTTTCGCAATGGGTATTTGCTGCATTTCTGTTGAAGATCTCTATAAAATCGGGGAAAAGGTCGATGCCTGTAATCTGTCCTTTTGTATAGTTAGCTAATACCATTGTCTGTCCGCCTGTACCGCAACCAATATCGGCGATTTTGGCTTCGTCAGACAGTTCGTTGATGAAACTTACGGCTTTTTGTGTGACTTCGGGACTTCCGGGACCTTGGCGTTCTAATAACTTGAAGTAATTACATATCATTGTGAAATCGAAATCGTGGATTGATTTTAAATCGTTACTCATTGTTTTTTAATGTTTTAGGTGTACGCCAAATGAATGCATGCAATGATGCCCGGCTCATTCGACTATACAAATTGTTTTAAAATTCAGATAATAGAATATAACTCTGACATGACTATGTCAGAGAAAACATAAGGGATAATCTGTAGTGAGAGGAAGACTAACAGATTATTTACAGAACGGAATCCTTACGGAATGAAAATGAGTTAAACATCCAATTTTTCTTTTAGTTCGTGGCAAAGATATGTTTTTTAGAGATAAACGTCCGTAAATTCTATAAAGAAAAATACTGTAAACGTGCATTTTAGCAGAATCGTCAAGTGCATTTTTAGTACTTAGTCGAATAAATGATATAAAAAGGCTATGTATTGAAGTAATAATTAAGTATTATTTGTATTTTTGTAACTTGAAATCTAATTATATATTACATGAAAAGAAGCTTTATCTTTCTCTTGGGCCTTTTGTGTATTATAATGGTGGAGGCTAAAAACCATTACTTTAAACATCTGGGAGTTTCTGACGGATTATCTCAGGTTTGTATATTTTCAATTTATCAAGATGAGTTGGGTGCAGTATGGTTAGGCACTTCGGAGGGATTAAACAGATATAATGGTAAAGATGTAAAATATTCCGTCCTTCGCAGGGAAATGAAGGTCTGACGAATAATGAGATCAATAAACTGTGTGGAGATAAAAAAGGAAGAATATATATTCGTTCGGGTAATGACTTGATAAAATTTGAACTTTATAAAGAACGGTTTACCTGTTTACTTCGGAATGATGTAAGAGATCTTTTCTGTAAAGAAGATACGTTGTGGGTTAGTTGCAAATCTGGTATCTATTATTATACAGCTGAAAGTTCAGAATTGACTTTTTTCACGAAATTACAGGGAGGAGTAGGTGCGGAAGGTATGATATATGTCGATAACGATTTTATATGGGTTGCTACCAATCATCTAGTTGCTATTTCGCGCAAAAATCCAAAGCAACAAAAGATACTAGCTTCATTCGACAGAGGTAGCCAATGTATTTCAGGAGATAGTGCGGGTAATATATGGGTAGGTACCTGGAACGGTTTGTATAAAATCTCCGCCAATAGGGAAATGACACGTTATATAAATTCTTCAGACAAAGGAGAATTGTCGGATAATCAGATTCGATGTGTATTGGAAGATGACTTCAAACATATATGGGTAGGTACTTTTCGCGGACTTGATTGTTATGATCCTACAATTGATAAATGGGAGCATTATACACGTTATGGTGATTCTCCAAACACCTTGAGCCACCACTCCGTTTTATCTCTCCACAAAGATATGCAAGGTAATATTTGGGTAGGAACTTATTATGGAGGTGTAAATGTCTTTAATCCGAGTAAGACTAGTAATCATTTTTACTATGCAGAGCCGTTGCAGGAAGACTGTTTGAGTTTTCCTGTCGTTGGAAAGATGGCGGAGGATAGTAGTGGAAGATTGTGGATTTGTACAGAGGGAGGAGGATTGAATTGTTATAATGCAGATACCGGGATATTTACTCGGTATCAACATCGGAAAGGTGATGCGAGTAGTGTGGGTAGTAATAATCTCAAGTCAATATTCTATCGAAAAGAAAATGAACGGCTATATGTTGGTGCTCATCTTGGGGGAATATTTGTGTTGGATCTGAAATCGAATAAAGGACATACGCTTCATAATATAGTAGGTGATCCCACATCATTACCGCATGAGATAGTGAACGATATTCAAGAGTATAAGGATGGGCTTGCTTTATTAACACAGGGAGGGGTTGCTTTTATGGATCCGGTGACTGAGAAATTTTCACCACTCTCGAATGATGTAAATGTCCGGAAGCTATTGAATAAAAGATATGCTTTTGAAACGTTCCTGATTGATAGTCGACAACGTATGTGGTTGGCATCGGTTAATGGAGGTGTTATTTGCGTGGATTTGCCTTCATCAAAAATAACTGAGTATGCAATGGATACTAATAATCCTTCTTCAATAGGACGATTTAAAGTTGTCCATATTTTTGAGGACAGTAGAGGAAGTGTATTCTTTTGTACGATAGGATCGGGTATATATGAATATCAAGAAGGGGAGCAATCATTTAAGTCATACAGTACTTCGAATCAATGTCTGCCGAGTGATTATTGTTATTATATCTGTGAATCTGTTGAAGATCATCGTTTATTTATTCTTCATGGAAAAGGACTTTCTATTTTTAATAGAGAGAAAGGAGAAGTTGAAAATACCTATCACCTGTTTAATCAGACTTATAGTCAGGGATCTGCTTTGTATCTAGATAAGAATGGAACTCTTTTTATTAGCGGTACTAATGGCTTGGCTTTATTCCAGAAGCAATCTTTATATGCTTTACCTTCCAAGAGTCTTTTGAATTTTGATAAATTGTTTATTTTCAATGAAGAAATTTGTCCTAATGACCAGTCTGGTATTTTGACTGATATACTGGCGAAGACATCGGATATTTATTTAAGCTATAAACAAAATAATATAACTGTTGAATTTGCATCCTTTAATTATAATAATGATCGTAACCGTTTATTTGAGTATCGTTTAGAAGGATTTGATAAGGCTTGGACTCAAACCACTGGTACAACAATAACTTATACGAATTTACCTCCTGGTGAATATATACTTAGAGCCCGTCCATTAGCTGGTAAAGAAAATCTGGATGAGGAAGTTCATTTGAATATACATGTTTCTGCTCCTTTTTATGCCACTGTCTGGGCCTATTTTTTCTATCTTCTATGTTTGCTAGGGGTGATGATTGCATTTATTCGTTTCAAAACTCGTCAGGCTGCTTTAAAATCCTCTTTGGAGTTTGAAAGAAAGGAAAAAGAGAGGATTGAAGAACTGAATCAGGTAAAATTACGTTTCTTTACGAATATCTCTCATGAATTCCGTACCCCATTAACACTCATTCTTGGACAGATTGAGGTATTGATGCAGATGGATTTGGGTACAACTATTTATAACCGTATCCTTCGCATTTATAAAAATGCATGGCATATGCGGAATCTGATATCAGAATTGCTTGATTTTCGTAAACAGGAACAAGGTTATTTGAAACTTAAGGTTGAAGAACAGAATCTGGTCACATTTACGCGACAGATTTATATGTGTTTCTATGAGTATGCACAAAAAAAAAGAGATTACGTATCGTTTTGATAATGTAGAAGAAACAATTTCTGTCTGGTTTGATTCAAAACAATTACAGAAAGTTATTTTTAATTTATTGTCGAATGCTTTTAAATACACACCCAATAAAGGAAGTATAAGGGTAGAGGTAAGAATGCTTGCTTCTCAAGCGATTGTGTCGGTATGTGATACAGGAGTCGGCATTCCGGAAGAACATATTTCAAAGATTTTTGAGAGATTTTATCAAACAGATAATTCTTCTTCGTTCACATTAGGAACGGGCATAGGATTGGCATTGGCTAAAGGAATAATGAATATGCATCATGGAAAGATTGATGTAGAAAGTACTGTGGGAAAAGGTACTAAATTCACGTTATCTCTTCCTTTGGGAAATCGTCATTTTAGTGATGAAGAAATGGCTACTGTAGAAAGTAGAGAGTCAGTAATTATTTCCGAGGCGGTTCCTATGCTTCCCTTTGAACAAATAATGGATGTGGAAGAAGAAAAAACGAAAGTACAAGAGAATATTAAGGAAGAAGATAAACCCATTATTCTTTTGGTAGATGATAATGAAGAATTGTTGTCTATGCTGGAAGATTTGTTTTTGCCGATATATAAGGTATATATTGCACATGATGGACGTGAAGGATTGGAAATGGCACGACAAATTCAGCCGGACTTGATTATAAGTGATGTGATGATGCCTGAAATGTCTGGTAAAGAATTATGTTATAAGATTAAAACCAATGTGGAACTTTCTCATATTTCTGTGGTTTTATTAACGGCTCAGACTTCTGTTGAGTATGTTGTGGAGGGGTTAATGTTTGGTGCAGATGATTATGTAACGAAACCATTTAATGTAAAAGTATTGATTGCTCGTTGTAATAATTTGATTAAAAATAAAAAACGTTTGATAGCACATTATGCAGGTAAGACCATTACGGAGTCTCCGGTGGCAGAAGCTATAAATGAAAGAGATAAGGAATTATTGGCGAAATGTGTGAATATTATTAAGGAGAACTTTGAAAATCCTGCTTTTGATGTTACTGCTCTTGCTTCCGAACTCTGTGTGGGACGTAGTAAACTATATATGCAATTCAAACAAATGACCGGATTGACTCCGAATGAGTTTATTCTAAAAATAAAGTTGGATGAGGCAATGTCTTTATTGAAGAACCATCCGGAATTAAATATCTCGGAGATTTCTATACGGTTAGGGTTTTCTTCTCCACGTTATTTCAGTAAATCTTTCAAAGCATTTTTTGGGGTCGCTCCGCAAACTGTAAGAAGTAGGAAGAAAGAATAATGTGTTTTTCATCTACTATCAAATTATACATGACATCCACTAATATTGTACATAAGAGGTCTTATTAAATTGGAGAAAAAGGCTAAAATATGACCAAATCTTCCATTTTAGGTGTTCATTTTTTCCATGTGGATTCATACGTCTACTTTTTGTAATATTTGTATTTATAGGTATTGTGTTTCTCCTCTACTTTTACATCGCTTTAATTTAGTTTTAGTACATAAAATCAAAAAGTTAATTAAACAAGTATGAAGGGCACAAAAAAATATGGAAATAAAATTTTTATAATTACTGAAAATCAGACCAATGCATTAAGAGAAGAAATTAATATGGCTGATTATAAAAAAACGGTAATAGATGTGGCGGCTATGACCGATGAAATATGAGAAGATTTCAAGCAATCAAAGACTTCTAATTATACTCATTATAATATAACTTATCACATGAAAAGCAAATTAATAACATTATTCTTACTATTAGTTACTATTGGTTCGATAACCTCCGCTCAGGGAATTAAAGAAGAAATCTCTTTAAAATATGGAGCAACGAATGAGGGGAAGCGACAGGATCCTGCAATGCAAAAATTCCGGGATAATCGTTTGGGAGCCTTTATTCATTGGGGATTGTATGCCATTCCTGGGGGTGAATGGAACGGAAAAATGTACGGTGGGGCTGCTGAATGGTTGAAGAGTTGGGCAAAAGTACCTGCTGATGAATGGCTGAAACTGATGGATCAATGGAATCCTGCCAAATTTGATGCAAAGAAGTGGGCAAGAATGGCTAAAGAGATGGGAGCTAAGTATGTAAAGATAACAACGAAGCATCATGAAGGTTTCTGTTTGTGGCCGAGTAAATATACTCAATATACGGTAGCGAATACTCCTTATAAAAAAGACTTGTTGGGCGAAATGGTAAAAGCCTACAACGATGAAGGTATTGATGTACATTTCTATTTTTCAGTGATGGATTGGAGCCATCCGGATTATCGTTACAGTATAAAATCTGAAGAAGATAGTATTGCGTTCAGCCGTTTTCTGGAGTTTACAGACAATCAATTGAAAGAACTGGCCACACGTTATCCTACAGTGAAAGATTTCTGGTTTGATGGTACATGGGATGCAAGTATTAAGAAGAATGGTTGGTGGACAGCTCATGTGGAACAAATGCTGAAGGAGATGCTTCCGGGGGTTACTATTAATAGCCGTCTGCGTGCCGATGATAAAGGAAAACGTCATTTCGATAGTAATGGTCGTTTGATGGGAGATTATGAATCAGGTTACGAACGTCGTTTACCCGATCCAGTAAAAGACTTAAGGTTACACAATGGGATTGGGAGGCTTGTATGACTGTACCCGAAAACCAATGGGATATCATAAAGACTGGTCATTGAGTTATGTCAAAACTCCGATTGAAGTACTTGATCGTATTGTACATGCTGTTTCTATGGGAGGAAATATGGTTGTAAACTTTGGTCCTCAAGCAGATGGAGATTTCGTCCGGAAGAAAAAGCTTTGGCGACTGCTATCGGCAAATGGATGAGTCGTTATGGAAAGGCCGTTTATGCCTGTGATTATGCCGGATTTGACAAGCAGGATTGGGGATATTACACACGCGGTAAAAATGGTGAAGTGTATATGGTGGTATTCAATCAACCATATAGTGAACGTTTGATAGTAAAAACCCCGAAAGGAATTTCAGTTGAAAAAGCTTCTTTATTAGATACTAACGAAGATATCAAAGTTGTTGAAACAGCTCGTAACGAATATAATGTATCTGTTCCCAAGAAGAATCCGGGTGAACCTTATGTTATTCAGCTTAAGGTGCGTGCAGCTAAAGGAACAAAAGGTATTTATCGGGATGCTTTAACATAAATCAAAAGAGGATTGTAATATGAAGTTCAAATTTACATTCATTTTGTTAGTATTGATCGGGCAGTTTTTCTCTCTCACTGCCCGGGAAGTGACCTCTTTCAATGAAGGTTGGTTATTCAAACGCGGTCCTTTTTCGGAAGACCCAGTAAAAGTTGTTGCTCAATGGGAGGGGAAATGGGAAACTGTAAATCTGCCTCACACATGGAATGCTAAAGATATGCAGGTAAAGGCTGCTTCTTTTTATGAAGGAGTTGGCTATTACAAGAAAAAACAATTCTTTAATGAAGAATTGAAAGGGAAGCGTGTGTTTCTTCGATTTGAAGGTGTGGGCGCAAACACGAGGTATATGTTAACAGTAAGCTTGTAGGAACCCATAAAGGAGGTTATAGTGCTTTTGCTTTTGAGATAGGAACAGCTTTGAAATTTGGAGCTGAGAATGAAATCATGGTAAAAGCTGATAATACTGCACGACCGGATGTTATTCCGGTGAATCATAGCCTTTTCGGAGTGTATGGAGGTATTTATCGCCCGGTATGGCTAATTGTTACTGAGCAAAATAATATAACAGTTACCGATTGTGCTTCTCCAGGTGTTTATATTACTCAGAAAAATGTTTCGAAACGTTCTGCAGATATTACTGTAAAAGTAAAATTAGACAATGGCAGCCTTACTCCTGCGAATTTAGTACTTGAAAATACTCTCTATACCCAAGAAGGAAAGAGAGTTGCTTCACATCGCCTTCCTTTGGAATTAACTCCTCAAGGAACGCAAACTTATTTTTCAACTTTTAAATTGAACAAACCTCATCTTTGGCAAGGACGTAAAGATCCTTATTTGTATAAAGTCGTTTCACGTTTGGTAGCAGAAGGAAGGGTCATTGATGAAGTTATCCAGCCTTTGGGTGTTCGTAAGTTTGAGGTTGTTGCCGGTAAAGGATTTATTTGAATGATGAGAAATATCCGATGTATGGTGTAACCCGTCATCAGGATTGGTGGGGATTAGGAAGTGCTTTGACTAATAAAGAACATGATTTTGATTTAGCACAGATAATGGACGTAGGGGCCACAACTGTCCGTTTTGCCCATTATCAACAATCAGATTATCTCTATTCTCGTTGTGATTCTTTGGGATTGGTCATTTGGGCTGAAATCCCTTTTGTGAATCGTGTGACAGGCTACGAAGCGGAAAACGCGCAGTCTCAGCTTCGTGAGTTGATTCGTCAGAGTTTTAATCACCCTTCTATCTATGTTTGGGGGTTGCATAATGAGGTATATCAACCTCACGAATATACAGCCGGGCTGACGCAAGCACTTCATAATCTTGCCAAGACAGAGGACCCGGATCGTTATACTGTAGCTGTCAATGGTTTCGGACATGCTGAACATGCAGTGAATCAGAATACAGATATTCAGGGGATGAACCGCTATTTCGATGGTATGAGAAGAAGCTACAAGATATTGAACCATGGGTGAAAGGATTGGAAGAAAAGTACCCGTGGCAAAAGCTGATGTTGACAGAATATGGTGCGGATGCCAATTTGGAACATCAGACTGAATATCTCGGTGATGCATTGAATTGGGGAAAACCTTTTTATCCGGAAACATTCCAGACTAAAACGCATGAATATCAATGGAGTGTTATTTCGAAACATCCTTATATCATTGCTTCTTATCTATGGAATATGTTTGATTTTGCTGTGCCGATGTGGAGTCGGGGTGGTGTACCTGCTCGTAACTTGAAAGGCTTGATGACTTTTGACCGGAAAATCAAGAAGGATTCTTATTATTGGTATAAAGCCAACTGGAGCAAGGAGCCTGTATTGTATTTGACGCAGCGCCGAAATGCGGATCGTGAGCGGAAACAGACCTCTGTGACAGTTTATTCTAATATTGGTACTCCTATAGTATATCTTAATGGTAAAGAATTGACTGGTATTCGCAAGGGATATACTGATGTACATTATGTTTTTGATAATGTAACACTGGAACAAGGTAAAAATGTAATAAGAACCGTTGCAACACATAACGGAAAAGAATACACGGACGAAATTGAATGGAATTATACAGGAGAAAAGAAACGCAATGCTGACTCGCGTGAGAATAAGAACGAACATGCTGGTTGGTAATTGCTTGTTTAGAATATATAAAACAATATTGTTGAATCTTTAAATATGAAAGCCTATGTGAAACTATGATCTTACATCAATTCGAAAAACACTTAGAATTAAAAATGTTATGGAATAAAAAACATCTAAATTACTTATGGAATACAAGAAATTTTATTTATTAATTATCGTATGCCTCTTTTCTATAGGAATATTCGCTCAGAGCGGTACAGAGAAGATTAGCATTTCGTTTAGTAAAATACCTTTAAAAGAAGCTATGGCAAGAGTAGAGAAGGCTTCGGGGTATTTGTTCTCTTATGATGCGACTGAAATAAATGCAGAACAATTGGTAAGTCTGAACTGCAAGAATGAAGAAGTGCGTCTGGCGCTTCGTAAAATGTTTGAACCGACTAATATTACGTTCAAATTTCAGAATAAACAAATAGTATTGTCGCTTTCTTCTAAAGAAACGTTGAGTTCTAAGAAAGGAGCGACCAAAACTGTCACTGGTACCGTTTCCGATGGAGCAGGGGAGCCTATTATTGGTGCCACAGTAATAGTGAAAGGCACTATTAACGGTGTATTAACCGATATGGATGGTAAATACACTATTAAAGCAAGAGAAGGTGAAGTTTTGGAATTCCGCTATATTGGTTATAATAGTGTTGAACAGAAAGTAAAGGATAAAAGTGTTATCAACATTGCTATGGCGGAATCGAATGTAAATCTGGATGACGTTGTTGTTATTGGTTACGGTTCACAAAAGAAAGAAAGTGTAGTATCTTCTGTGAATACAATGAAACCTGCAGAGATTGCTATACCAACGCGTAGTTTATCAAATACGATTGCTGGTCAGGTTGCTGGTGTGATTGCCATTCAACGTTCTGGAGAACCGGGAAATGATGATGCCGATTTTTGGATTCGTGGTCAAAGTTCATACGCAGGTGGTACGAGTCCATTGGTGTTGGTGGATGGTGTTCCTCGTAGCATGAATGATCTTGACACAGATGAAATTGAGACATTTACTGTCTTGAAAGATGCTGCTGCTACTGCTGTATATGGTTCTGAAGGTGCTAATGGTGTAGTTTTGATTACAACAAAACGTGGGCGTGCACAAAAAACTATTATCAGCTTCAACGCACAATATAGTATTGCTACTCCTACTCGTATGCCGGAGTTGATGAACTCTTGGGATTATTTATCAATGTGGAATGAAGCGTCTTGGAATGATGCGGGTAATCCTAATTGGGATAATTATGTGCAAAATAGCGCTCCATACAGTGCAGAAGCGTTGGCAAGGTATCGGGATGGAGTTGATCCGGATTTATACCCGAATTCTATTTGGACCGACTTATTATCTAATAACACGCAGAATCAACGTTATACAGTGAATCTGCGAGGAGGTTCGGAAAAAACTAAGTTCTTTGTATCAGGAGCTTATTATAAGGAAAATGGTATGTTTAAATCGAATCCATTGGATGACTACAATGCCAATATCGGATTGGAACGTTATAATTTGCGCTCCAATGTAGATATGGATATTACTCCGACGACCAAACTTTCCGTTGATATGAGTGGACAATACAGAACTCAAAATAACCCCGGAAATTCTTCTGACCAGATTTTTAAACATATCATACTTTTCCCGACTCATTTGGTACCTTTTACATGGTCGGACGGGACTGCTGCAGTTTGTGATACAGATGCGGATGGACGTTATAATCCTTATAATTTACTTAATTATTCCGGTTATTCTAAAAAATGGTCTGTAGCAATGCAAACTAAGGCAACTTTGAGACAAAAACTCGACTTCATAACGAAAGGACTGTCTGTTCAAGGTAGTATAAGTTTTGATGCAGATTTCAGTTCTACTTTAAAACGTTCGGCGAGTCCGGATAAATATACTGTTACCGGTAGAGATGAAAACGGTTTACTTATCAAAAAACTATTTTCAGAAGGTAGTCCGCTTGGGGAAGCTTCTGTTAGCACAAGCAGTGGTACTAAAAAATTATATATTGAAGCGCAGTTGAACTACGAACGTACTTTTGCCAAGAAACACGCTGTTACAGGAACTTTTGTATACAATCAAAAGGAAACTCAATACCAAGGTTCTAGAAAATCTTCTGGAGCGGAAGAAGTAGGCGGGTTAAAACTGTTGCCTTATCGTAAACAGAATATTGTAATGCGTGGTACTTATGCTTATGATAATCGTTATGTATTAGAAGCTAGTTTTGGTGCAACGGGTAGTGAAAACTTCGCTCCTGGTAATCGTTGGGGTATTTTCCCGGCAGTAGGTGCCGCTTGGAATGTACATGCTGAGAAATTTATGCAAAAGGAGAATATCTTGGATATTCTTAGCAAATTACGTTTGAGAGCTTCTTACGGTCTTACAGGAAATGATAATACAGGAAGTGACCGTTTTGTATATAGAGAACTATTGACTGATAGCGGTAGTCAAAATGTCGGCTTGAATCCCGGTACTAATGGTGGTCCTACTAATGATATGGGAAGAATTTATGAAAACACATTTGCTGCTCCATATATTAGTTGGGAAATAGAGAAGAAAAGCAATTTCGGTATTGACATGGGATTATTCCGTGGTCGTGTTGATATTACTGCTGATTATTTTCATAATCGACGGGAAGATATTTTGATTCAGCGTGTAACTATTCCTACGGCTACTGGTTTCCGTCAAAATCCATGGCAGAATTTTGGTGTCACGACTAATGAAGGTTTTGATGCTAGTATTACAGTTAAACATAATATCGGAAAAGACTGGGTGCTTTCAGCCAGAGGTAATGTAACATACGCTGTTAACAAGATTATAGAAAAGGATGAGATTCCACAGGCTTATCCATGGCTTGCTCAACTGGTACTTCTATCGGGACAAATAAAATATATGTAGCGGAAGGATTATTTACCAATCAGGATTTTATTATTACTGAAAAATCAGATGGTAGCTATAATTATAAATTAAAAGATGGAATTGCTACTTATGCTGCTGATGTGAAGCCTGGTGATATTAAATATAAAGACTTGAATGGTGATGGTACTATTGACGATAATGACCAGACTTATTATAGCGGCATTTATCCAAATAATCCGCAACTTGTTTATGGCTTCGGACTGAATGTACAATATAAAGGTATTTATGCTGGTGTATTTTTCCAGGGAGTAGGTAAAACATCCGTTAACTTGAAAGCTAACACTAGTTATTTTGTCCCATTTGCTAATGGAAAAGACCAGTCTTCTGCACGTGTACAGGCTGCCGACCATTGGACTGCAAGTGATCCCAATAATATGAACGTTTTATATCCTCGTTTACACACCAATGAGTATAGTAATAATACGCTGAATAGTACATGGTGGTACAGAGATGGGAGTTTTCTCCGTCTGAAAAATGTCGAATTGGGTTATCAGTTGATAAAAAATTGGTGCAGAGATGGAAAATGCAGAACCTCCGTATTTATGTGCAGGGAAGTAATCTTGCTGTGTGGGATCACGTTAAAATGTGGGATCCGGAAATTGGAAACAGCGGTGCAAGATATCCGATTAACGCGACCTGGACTTTCGGTCTTGATGTGACTTTTTAACCAATAATCAATTATAAGAATAATTAATTATGAATATTATAAAAACAGTATGTACAGCAACTGTCGTATTAATGACAGGTATGTTGACCTCTTGCTCAGATTATTTGGATGTTTCTAAAGAACTTGCTCAAAATCTAGACAAGGAAGAAGTTTTTTCCAAAGCTAAATATATTAAACAATGGTATGGAGAAATCTATCAAACTTGTCCGAACTATTCGGAAGCGGGTTTGGATGTACAAAATTCAAATGGAACCGTTAATGCGCAAGCTATCTATTCAGGAGAAATCGTTTGTGCTCATCCTAATGTGTTGAAATTTGGACAGAATACTTTTACTCCTAGTAGTACCACTCACAACCGTTGGTGGAATTGCTATAAACAAATTCGCCAGGCAATGATCTTTTTGGATATGGCACCTGAAAGCATAGGTGATCCGATCAATGCTGATGGTTATATTTCAGTAGAAGAGATGCGTCGTTATAAGGCGGATGTTACTTATCTGCTTGCTTACAACTATTTCTTGTTATTTGAATTCTATGGTCCTACACCTATTATTCCCGAGACTGCTGATCCTTCGGATGAGAACCTTGATTATGCACGTGCATCTGTTGACGAATGGTAGGACATATTGATCAGTTATTAGAATCTGTTATAAATGGTGAATATAAAGATGATCTGCCTGAAACGATAAAAACTGGAACAGGGATGATACTAGTCATGACAATAGTATGTACAATCTTCGTGAAATCCTGCGTCCTACAAAAGCGGCTGCTTTAGCATTACGTGCACGTTTGTGGGTATATGCAGCTTCTCCTCTGTTTAATGGAGGCTATAAAGAAGCGTTGAGTTTGACAAATCATGATGGAAAGCGTCTTTTCCCCGATCGTGATGATAACAAATGGCAAACTGCCAAGACGCATCTTGAAGCTTTGTTGAGATTTGCCGAAGCACATGGTATGGATCTTTATTATTCCAAAGAGAGAGATCCTCATACATCAATATATGAATTGTTCCAATATTATAACGATGAGATTCTTTGGGCTAACGGAAATAACGATTATAATGATGGCGTCACTGCTAAAATGGAAGCTCGCACAATCCCCGGAGATATTCCTAGTGCTATGGGTAATGTCGGTTTTTATCAGAATATTGTCGATTTGTTCTTTACGGATAGTGGATTGGATATCAGTGAAGACCCTGATTATAATGAAAACGGATTCACAAATTGGGTAAATGTTTGTAATAATAAACAACATGTAGACAAGCACATCTTCAATATGTATGTTAATCGCGAGCCTCGTTTTTATGCTGATGTTACATACGAAGGAAAGAGCTGGCATATACAAAGAAGCAGTTACTCAGATTGGGGAGCTTATTTTAGTAAAGGTGGTGCAGGCTATAGAGATAACACTATGCATGCACGTGCAGGCTATTTACTTTATAAGTTTAATAACCGTACATTACTGAAAGAAGGATCGAATCCTACGGACTGGGGACGTCCTTGGATCTATTTCCGTTTAGCAGATTTCTACTTGTACTATGCAGAAGTATGTAATGAGATAAATCCGAACGATGAAAATATAATTAAGTATCTGGATTTAGTACGTGAACGTGCTGGTATTCCTGGGTATAAGGAACTGGCTACGAAGCCTGCACCTTATGGGAAGAATATTATAGGAAATCAGGATTTACAGCGTGAAGCTATCTATCGTGAACGTATTATTGAAATGTTGGGAGAAGGAAACTATTATTTTGACATGCATAGATGGATGCGTGCTGGATGGTCACAAGATGAGGCTACCGGTGAATGGATCAAAGATAATGAGGATAAATTGTTAATACGTTATGGTATGGACATCAATAAAGCAGCAGTAAAAACATACAATAGTGCTAAAAACACTGCAATTGAATTTTATGATAAAATTGGTGAAGATTCATACTACAACCGTATTGTGGTAGATAGATATCCATGGTCAAAAGCTATGTTGCTTTATCCTGTACCTTACAATGAAATGCAGAAGAGTAAATTGACGGTTCAAAATCCGTTATGGAATTAATCGTATGACAGTTTGATAAACAAAGGCAGAGACCGGGCTCTTTTGTTCCGACTTTGCCTTTGCTTTACATGTTATTCATACTGGACTACCTTAAATATAAACTCTTGCATAAAATAAGTTAACGTAAAATATCGAAATGAGGTCATGAAAAATACAAAAATACCTATCATAAAAGGCCATTGGTGTAAGTTGAAGGTAATCTTATTATCTTTGCTTTATCCTTGTTTAGGCTATTCATGTAGTGACAGTGCAAGTTCGGCTATTCCTGATGATTGGATTACAATTTCTACAGAGTCCGTGAGTTTTCCTTATGAGGGAGGGACAGAAAAACGTGAGTTCGTATTGGGGCAAGGATTGGACATAAACCAGATAGCGTCAACTTTAAGTAATAAGGGAGAAGATTGGCTGACCGCCCTTGTTGAAATGGTAAAATGACGATTGTATGCGAACGTTCTTTTGCAGAGAGAGTCAGAAGTTCTGTATTGACATTGATGTATGATGACAATCATAAATGTAATATCACAATTTCTCAAGAAGCAGCTCCTAGTTCTGCTGACAAATTAATAAAAGTAATTGGCGGCGAGGCCACTTCTGAGGAAACGCAAGGTAAAGATACAGACCAGAATCCGTTGACCTTAAAGATGTCCTATGATGGAAATAAGAAAACATATTTTAATTCCGCGTTTGGGCAGGTCTCATATCCATTTTCTATCAGATATGAACTGGAGAAGGGGCATACACTGAATAGTATCGTTTATACTCCACGTACTGACTCCGGAAACAAATGGCTCATTCGATCAATTTACAGTGGAAGTTTCGACAGCCGATAAACCGGATGATTTTGTGAAAATAGGTGATTATGCAAGAGGTAATGGGTGCATACGCCATTTACCATAAAGTTGTCATCACCTGTGGAAGATGCTAAATTTGTTCGTTTTACCATAACTAAAGCCTATGAGGATAGAGTAAGCTGTGCTGAGATGGAATTTTATGAAGCTAGTAGTAATAAATTTGATCCAGCTACAATTTTTGCTGATAATATGGGTTTACAGCTTAAAGCTGGCGTGACAGAAAAGCAGATTAAGCAAATCCCTAATGAATATTTGAAAGAATTGGGACTTGCTTTGCTAAGTGGAAACTATGAGTCTGCTTATCGATTGGCGGATTACCGTCCTTACCAGAATCCAGCAGTAATGGCTACGGCTAATAAGACATCTAAATACAGCCTGAGAGATAATCCGACTGGAATTTATGCAAAAGCGGGTGAGACCTTGGCTATATTTGTCGATGATATTTATGAGGGTGGTAGAATTTCGATGCTTATTCAAGATCTGAACGGTGGTTACAACAATTCGAAAACCTACGAGTTGTCGGAAGGATATAATGAGATAACAGTAGAGGTCGGTGGTTTAATTTATATTTTGAATCATGTAAATGATGACATTCCTCTCCGGCTTGAAGATGCTGATAATGATCAGAAAAGGAATATTGAGGCAAAGACGGTAAAAGTGCATTTTGCGAATGGAAAAGTAAACGGTTATTTTGATATTCAGAAAAACAAGGAAAGTGATTGGGCTCAGATTCGCGACAATGCAAAGTATCAGGAAATAGATATCTTGGGAGAATACTCACATTTGACGTGGAGAATATCTGACTTCAAAAAGTACAATACAGAGATAACGAAGACTATTGAAAATTTGGATCGTCTGGTATATTTGGAGGAAGAGTTTATGGGACTTGTTAAATATGGTAAGATGTTCAATAACCGGATGCATTTTTCTATTGACTACAAGGCAAAGAGCCCGAACGCATCAGATTATCGTACAGTTTATAATGCTAGTGATTACTATGCGGAACCGTTCTGTAAACCAGAAAATTTTCCTACTCGTTGTTGGGGACCTGCGCATGAAGTAGGTCATTGCAATCAGACACGTCCGGGGTTGAAATGGGCCGGTTTGACTGAAGTTACCAATAACATTATGTCGCTTTTTATACAGACATCATTCGGTCGTCCTTGCAAGTTGTTGGTTGACGGATGTACGTTGAAAGATGAGAACGATCAGACATTGGAACGTATAATAATATTTATCAAGGCGCTACATCATTGATAGTGGATGGTAAACGTCCTCATTGTCTTCCTGGTATTGCAAATATTACTCGTGAAACTCAACTTGTACCATTTTGGCAGCTCAAACTGTACATGATAGATGTATTAGGAAAAACTGATTTTTATCATAAATTATATGAATATTTTCGTACTCATGAGAGTCCGAGTGACAAGGGTGAGAATCAAGGTATGAACCAGCTGGATTTTGTACGTCAGGTATGTGACATTTCAGGATTGAATATGCTCGATTTCTTTGAGAAGTGGGGATTCTTATATCCGGTTAAAACTACACTGAATGATTATGGAAATAAAGCATTCGAAATCACAGAAGAACAGATTAGGCTGTTGAAGGAGGAAATTAACGGAAGGGGGTATGAAATGCCACATCCAAACGTTCATCAGATAACGGAAATCAATTTGGATGATTATAAATGATTGAATAATAAATGATCTATAATAATTAAAATTTAAGAATATGAAGAATATAAATAATATATTATCAGTGATATTATTGTTGTTTGCAGGATTTTTTGTTGCTGCCTGTGATGACGAAGAAACAGTTGTCGTTCCAGATAACTGGATAACTGTGTCAACAGATCCAATGACTATTGGTTATGAAGGAGGAAGTTTGACATGCGACTATACGTTGGCCAAAGGGCTTGATGCGAGTGTGGTATATATTATAAATCATGAAAGTTGGTGCTTAGGCTATATCAAGGATAGTAAGATAATGATAGATGTAGATTTGTCGGAGAATATAAATGGGCGTACAGCTAAGATGTCTTTGATTTATGATGAAAGTCATCAAGTGGAACTTGTTGTAGAACAAGGGAAGGCTCCGACGGTACTGGTTGAAAGTATTGATAAAAGTGCTATGCCAGAATCTATTAATATAAATGAGACGTTGGATCTGAATACGGTAGTAAAAGTATTACCAACTAATGCAAGTTATCAAACCTGGCCTTTACTCTTGCAGAAGGTAGTGAAGCATTCGTTGAACTTTCAGAGTCAGGTGTGGTTAAAGGAGTTGCTGCAGGTGAAGCAAAAATTAATGTTGCTGCAGTTGATGAGAGTGGAGTAACGGATGTTATAACATTGAATATCATTGGTAATATTAGGTTAAATCGTGATTCTTGGACAGTTTCTACTTCCATTACTTATAAAAATGGAAATAATTATGTGACAGATGGAACTACGGGTAATCCTGAACATCTTTTTGATAATAAAACGACGACTTATCTCTCATTGGTGAAACCTGGTAAGAGTTATGGAAGCGACTATACGGCTGCGGGTATAAACGAACCTCTTTATTTTGTTGTTGATATGGGAGCGGAACAAACTTTTAATTATTTTACATGGATGCATAGATCTACTAATGGGTACAATTATTTGCGAGCATGGGGAATCTCGATGTACGGAAGCAATGACGGTAAGAATTTATTGAAATAAATCCGATATTGATATACCTTATGAAAATAATACGGATGAGATTGTAATTGCTATTCCGGAATCTACTTATAGATATGTTAAAGTACAGTTTGTGAAGTGGAGTGATCTAGTAACCGGTTCAACTAGTGGTGGAACATTGCAGGTTGCCGAATTTGGACTTGGTCGTGAACTCTAATCCGACAGTTTGAAATAGGTCTTATACACAGAGGCACTTTCTAAAGTAGTTGCTTAACAGGCTTCCTACTTTTTGAAGTGCTCTCTTTTTATTTCTTTATAAGAGTAAAGTAATAATATCATTAATTATTCTATGTAGAAAATAAATTGTTGATATATGATGTTTTAATACAAGACTGTATGAGAAAAAAGTTTATTAAATCCATTCTTATTGTATTTGTATTGATAACCCAGTTATCTTTATTGAAGGCACAGACGCAAGAAATAGATCTGTCTGGTCAATGGGGATTTCAAACTGACCTGATGGATTTTCGACGCGTTCTTTGGATATTCGTTATATGCATCGCTTGCAGGAGAGCATCCTTCTACCAGGGATTACGGATGACTATAAAATTGGTTATAAATCTCCTTATCGTCACATTGACCGTTTGACTCGTGTGTATGAGTATATGGGACCGGCTTGGTATCAACGTGAAATAACTATTCCAAAAGAGTGGAAAGGCAAACGTATTTTTATATCTTTCGAACGCGTACACTGGTTGAGTTCTATTTATGTAGACACAAAGGAAGTCAGTGAAATAGACTATATCAGTGTTCCCCACAATCACGAACTGACAGATTTCGTGAAACCGGGTAAGACGCATCTTATTACTGTATGCGTTGATAATCGTTATCAATACAATACATAAATGGGATCATGCTCATTCGGAATATACTCAAATAAACTGGAATGGGATTTTGGGGGAAATGAAACTGGTAGCTCTTGATCCTGTATATATTGAGGATATACAACTGTATCCGAATGTATCGGAGCATTCAGTCAAAGTCAGGATGAAGATATTGAATCACACTCATAAACTCGTTACAGGGAAGGCATTTTTTACAATTTCCGGCGAACAATATAAGCAGACTAGAGAGACAATGGTTTCTGGGAATGATTCAGTATTTTACGTAGAAGATATCATAGCGTTAGGTAAAGATATTCGGTTGTGGAATGAGTTTACTCCTAATCTCTATACGTTGCAATGTGATCTGGCAACGACTACGGGTAGTACAAACTATCAACATACACAGTCCGCTACCTTCGGAATGCGTGAAATAAAGGCAGATAGAGACAATATTCTGATTAATGGTCATCGGGTACATTTGCGTGGAACAGTAGAAAATGCAGTATTTCCTAAAACAGGTTATGCTCCAGTGGATGATGCTTCGTGGGAACGTATATTAACGATTCTGAAAGATTATGGGATGAACCATATGCGTTTCCATTCCTGGTGTCCACCTGCTGCGGCATTTCGGACAGCGGATAAACTAGGAATTTATCTGGAAGTGGAAATGCCGATGTGGGGAAAGGATGCCGAACCGGATGAGAAACGTTATGACTTTTTCCGTCGTGAACAAAAAGCTATCTTGAAAGAATATGGTAATCACCCCTCTTTTGTTCTTTACTGTAATGGTAATGAGATAACCGGTAATTTTGATTTTATAGAAGAACTAACCCATTATGGAGGGTCAGTGACAAACGCAGGCTATTTAGTGGTTCGACAGCCCGTACACGTGTGAAGTCTGACCAATTTTACATCACTCATCAAACGCCTAAAGGACATATGGCTATATACGAAGGACGGCCATATACTGATTGGGATAAAAATAAAGAATTGGGCATTGATGTGCCTGTGATCTCTCATGAGTCGGGACAGCGTTGCATATATCCTAACTTCAAGGAGATTCCAAATTTTACCGGTCCGTTCAAGCTCGAAACTTTGAAGTTTTCCGTGAATCATTGGCGGCAAACGGTATGTTGGATCAAGCAGATGATTTCTTCCGTGTATCAGGGGCTCAGACTGTACTGGAATATAAAGATGTTATTGAAGCTGAACTTCGTACTTCTCTTAAATCCGGTTTTCAACTTCTGGCCTTGAATGATTTTACAGGACAGGGATATGCTCCGGTTGGTATTCTCGACCCGTTTTGGGAGTCTAAAGGTTTGATTACTCCTGAAAAATTCCGTGAGTTTTGTGCACCCACTGTTGCTTTACTACGTTTTCCTAAACGAGCCTATTATTGTGATGAAACTTTTGAAGGGAAGGCAGAAGTGTATAATTATAGTCCCTCTATCTTGAAAAGTGCAAAAGCTAAGTGGTGGATTACCGATGCTTCCGGCAGAGTTCTGAAATCCGGTAGACTGAAGACACAAAGAATAGGAAACTATGGTGTCTTTCCACTTGGAACGTTTCAGTATATGTTGAATTCGGTGACTGCTCCGCAGAAATTAACCATACATCTGTCCGTTGGTGACAAAGTTCATAATAGTTGGGATATATGGGTCTATCCCCATCATAAAGATTTGATGCAGACAACGCCTGATGTATTATATACAACAACCTATGATGCGAAAGCGAAACAATATCTCCAAGAAGGGAAAAAAGTTGTTCTTTGTCCGAAGCCGAACAAAGTGAAAGGGCGTAAGTCTGTATTTCACAATCATTTTTGGAATCCGATTATGTTCAAATGGGCACCAACGACACTGGGTTGTCTTATTCATGCCGATCAGCCCATGTTTGCAGACTTCATCACTGAAAAGCATCTTGATTGGCAGTGGTGGGATATTCTGACGAATGCAAAAGTGATTGATATGACGGATACTCCGCAAGAACTTCGTCCGTTTATCCAGGTAATAGATAGCTATGAAACCAATCAGAAACTAGGGATTGGCTTTGAGGCTAGGGTAAACAATGGTAAACTGTTGGTATTGGCTGTTGATACTCGGAAAGATCTGGATAAACGTCCTGCTACTCAACAATTGCTGAAGAGTATTGATCAATATGTGAAGAGTGGCCAATTTGCTCCCCGAGCAACTGTAAAAGAAGAGTTTATTCAATCCTTTTTAATAAAATAGTTATGCGAAGAGAATTATTTATATGTTGTTTATTTTGCCTGTCCTTACTGACTTTATCTGCACAGGAGATTCCGATGCAGGAAGTCGCGGCTTTAGAGCAAGTGTATGGTGATGTTCAGGAATCAGAGGGATTGCTGCCGATGAATGAATTGGGCATTGAGTTCGGCTATGCTTTATATGAGGCGGAGATTACTGTGGAGGGTGTGGATCCAATATTGGCGGTAGAGAATATTCGGGACTATGCCTCAGTCTATGTTGATGGAAAATTGCAAGGCTGGATCACTGATAATCAGAAGAATATTAAGCTGACTGTTTCTACGGGTACACATCATCTGCAACTTTATGCAGAGAATATAGGGCGTATTACTTATGGACCTGAGATATTGGACAATTCCAAGGGACTTTTCGGGAGTATCACTTTAGAAGATGTTGAAATAGAGAACTGGAAAATGACACCTCTCCTGATACGTGACTGTGACGTGGAAGAACTCCAGTTTACCCCTTGTCAAACAAAACAGTCTCCTTGCTTCTATCGCGGTACTTTTGAGATAGAAACTCCGACAGACATCTTTTTAGATACTTCGGGCTGGGGAATGGGAGAAGTCTGGATAAACGGGCAGTATATAGGTTCTTTTTGGGAGAATATTTCTCAGCGGACTATTCCGGTACCAGCTGCTATACTAGCTAAAGGTATTAACCGGGTAGTCGTATTTGAATTGAAGAATAATTGTAGGCAGGTGGTACGTCTATCTGAGAAAGCTATATTTGATTAATAAAATAAGAGTATAATAGAAAGAAAATTTAATTATTAGGTTTGTGACTGTTGTTAGTTGCATATAGCAGCTGATTTTTAGCAACTGATTCACATTATTCATTAATTTGTAAAATATATGAGAAATCTAACTACAACAAGTAGATGGAAGAAATCACTTTTGTTTGTATTGGGGCTATCTGTGATGTTACCTCCTTCATTAATACAGGCTAGGTTATATAATAATGCGATAGAGACAGAAGTGTTGTCTTCCATTGTCGGTGCCAAAAAGATAAACCCCACCACCGTTGAAATACTATTCCCCAATAGCCAGCGTATGACATTGGACTTCTACGGGGAAAATATCTTCCGTGTATTTCAGGACAACTCAGGAAGCGTGATCCGGGATCCTCAAGCAAAGCCGGCGGCGCAGATATTAGTCGACAATCCCAGAAAGGCGGTTTCAAAGCTGGATTTGGAAGAGAATACAGATTTTGTTTTCCTCACTACCGGAAAGATAAAAGTCCGGCTGGATAAAAAGACATCCTTGCTTAAGGTAACTAATCTGGCAACCAACACTGTTGTAGTGGAAGAACTGGAAGCGCCTCTTTTTGAGAAAGGGAAAGTAACCCTGACATTGAAAGAGAATCCGCAGGAATACTTCTACGGTGGCGGTGTTCAGACGGTCGGTTCTCCCATAAGGGTAAGGTGATTTCTATCGAGAACCAGAACAGTTGGACAGACGGGGGAGTCGCCTCTCCTACCCCTTACTACTGGTCTACCAACGGCTACGGTATGATGTGGTATACCTTCAAAAAAGGGAAGTACGACTTCGGAGCATCCGAAGAGGGAAAGGTGAAATTGTCTCACGAATCAGACTATCTGGATGTGTTCTACATGGTTAATGACGGTGCGGTGGCTCTGTTGAATGACTTTTACCAACTGACAGGAAATCCCGTATTGTTACCTAAATTCGGTTTCTATCAGGGACATCTGAACGCTTATAACCGTGACTATTGGACAGAAAACGAGAAAGGCATTCTGTTTGAAGACGGAAAGCGATATAAAGAGAGCCAGAAGGACAATGGCGGAATCAAAGAATCGTTGAACGGCGAGAAGAACAATTATCAGTTCTCTGCACGTGCGGTAATCGACCGTTATAAGAACCATGACATGCCGTTGGGCTGGCTGCTTCCGAACGACGGCTATGGAGCCGGCTACGGACAGACGGAAACATTGGACGGTAATATACAAAATCTGAAAAGTCTGGGTGATTATGCCCGTCAGAACGGAGTGGAAATCGGCCTGTGGACACAGTCTGACCTGCACCCTAAGGAAGGAGTGAGCGCTTTGCTGCAGAGAGATATTGTGAAAGAAGTAAGGGATGCCGGAGTACGCGTGTTGAAAACGGATGTAGCCTGGGTCGGTGCCGGCTATTCTTTCGGATTGAACGGAGTAGCCGACGTCGGACATATAATGCCTTACTACGGAAGTGACGCCAGACCGTTTATCATCTCCCTTGACGGCTGGGCGGGCACACAGCGCTATGCGGGCATCTGGTCGGGTGACCAGACGGGAGGCGTATGGGAATATATCCGTTTCCACATCCCGACCTATATCGGCTCGGGACTGTCCGGTCAGCCGAATATCACTTCTGACATGGACGGTATTTTCGGTGGCAGGAATGTGCAGGTGAATACCCGTGATTTCCAATGGAAAACGTTTACTCCAATGGAACTGAACATGGACGGTTGGGGAGCGAATGAGAAATACCCGCACGCCTTGGGAGAACCGGCAACCTCCATTAACCGCTGGTATCTGAAACTGAAATCGGAACTGATGCCTTATGCTTACAGTATCGCTAAGGAAGCCGTAGACGGTATGCCGATGATAAGAGCGATGTTTCTGGAATACCCGAATGCCTATACTCAAGGTACGGCTACACAGTACCAATATCTGTACGGGCCTTATTTTCTGGTTGCTCCTATCTATCAGGCAACCAAAGCTGACGAGCAGGGAAATGATATCCGTAACGGCATTTACTTGCCCGAAGGTGTATGGATTGATTATTTTACGGGCGAAAAATACGACGGGAACCGCATACTCAACAATTTTGCAGCTCCTCTCTGGAAGCTTCCCGTATTCGTGAAGAACGGAGCGATTATTCCGCTGACGAATCCTAATAATAATGTAAATGAGATTGATAAAGGAATCCGTATCTATGAGCTTTACCCGTACGGCAAGAGTTCTTTTACCGAATATGATGACGACGGTGTATCCGAAGAATACAAACGGGGTAAAGGAGTAACAACCAATATCGAGTCCGAGGTTGGCAGCAAGAATGACGTTACTGTGACCATTCATCCGGCAAAGGGTGATTTTATGGGCTTTGTGAAAGAAAAGGTTACAGAGTTCAGAATCAATGTCACTTCTCTGCCGAAAAAAGTGACGGCACAAGTTGGAAAGAAAAAAGTGAAACTGACAAAGGCCGCTTCGAAAGATGAATTTGCAAAGGGTGAAAACGTCTTCTTCTACGATGAGGCTCCCGATCTGAATCGGTTTGCGACTAAGGGAAGCGAGTTTGAAAAGACCGTTATCACCAAGAACCCGCAACTTTTGGTGAAACTGGGTGCCACCGATATTACGGCCAATACTACGACATTGCGCATTGAGGGATTCCGTTTTGTTCCCGAAGACCGCTATCGGATCACTTCCGGAACTCTGGCAGCTCCTGTTGCCCGGGTTACTGCCGACAATACGGAAGCCTATACCTTGAAACCGACATGGGATAAAGTGGCCAATGCCGATTTCTATGAGATTGACTTTATGAATATGCTATATACTACGATAAAGGATACGGAACTACTGTTTGGAGACCTGACTCCCGAAACGCCCTACTCATTTAAAATACGTGCTGTCAATAAAGACGGAGCTTCCGCCTGGACAGAGTTCGGTGCTGCGACCAAGTCCGATCCGCTTGAATTTGCTATCCGTGGTATCAGGGGCGAATGTACGGCCGCTTCGCAAGGAAGAGTAGGCGTGAAACGTCTGTTCGACTTTGTAGAGTCCGGAGATATCTGGCACTCGAAATACGGGGAAAAAGCCGTTCCGTTCGAACTGGTTATGGACCTGGTGACTGTCAACCAACTGGATAAATTCCACTACCTGCCACGTACAAACGCCGGTAACGGAACATTGCTGAAAGGAACCGTTTCTTATAGTATGAACAAAGAACTGTGGACGGAAGCCGGAACATTTGAATGGCAGCGTGACGATGAGGTGAAGGTATTCAATTTCACCCAACATCCTACTGCCCGCTATATCAAACTATCCGTTACAGAAGCAGTCGGCAACTACGGCTCCGGTAAGGAAATCTATGTATCAAGGTGCCCGGAACGGAAAGCTATCTTCAAGGAGACATTAACGCCGACGGTAAGATTGACGGCAATGACCTGACATCTTATACCAATTATACAGGACTGAGAAAGGGCGATTCCGATTTTGAAGGATACATCAGCAATGGTGATATCAATAAGAACGGTCTGATTGACGCTTATGATATTTCGGTGGTCGCCACGCAGCTTGAAGGCGGTGTTGATAACCGTGGTACGGAAAAGGTGGACGGTACGATTGAGATAAGCACCTCGAAACAAGTATATGACAAAGATGAGATTATTGAAATTCAGGTAAAAGGTGTTGATCTGCGTGCAGTCAACGCATTCAGTTTTGCTTTACCTTACAATCAACAGGATTATGAGTTTGTCGGCGTGGAGTTGCAACACATGAATGCAATGGAGAATCTGACTTACGACCGTCTCCATTCCAATGGTTCAAAAGCCTTGTATCCTACCTTTGTCAATGTAGGAAATAAGAAGACGCTTGAAGGAACCGTTGACTTATTTCTTTTGAAGTTTAAGGCAAAACGTCAAGTGAAATTCGGCTTGAAGATCATTGACGGCTTGTTAGTAGATAAGAGATTGAATACTCGTAGATCGGGTGTTCAGTAATTGGGTTAGTTAGTAGAGTTGTTCAAAAAGCTGCTTTTTTCTTTCTTTATGGAAGATAAGAGCAGCTTAAACGGAAAATATGACTCTATTAAGTCCATAAAGCCTGGTATCTTTGTCTTAAACAAAATTATAGTATTATGAAGAAATTACTTTTAACCCTTGCCCTATGCATGGGCTATTTGTGTACTACAGTTGCGCAGACATTTGTTAAAACAGAAGTGAAGCAGTCGATGCGGCGGGTGCCGACTGGCAGATTGCTCATTACAACAAGGCTATTTACGGTGATCTCAATTGGGTAAATGCCACTTTCTATCTGGGACTTGTCCACTGGGCTGCAATAGCCGAACAGGCGGATAAAGATGATTCATACTACAAATGGCTGTTGCGGCTGGGGAACCGCAATTACTGGCAGGTAAATCAACGGATGTATCATGCTGACGATATCTGTGTCTCGCAGATGTATTTGTATATGTATGAAAAGTACAAAAGAAAAAGTATGCTTGTCCCGACACAGGCACGTGCCGAATGGGTGATTGCCAATCCTCCTTCCGGTTCGTTCGAGTTGGACTATGGCGATGCAACCACCTTGGAACACTGGACTTGGTGTGACGCACTGTTCATGGCACCTCCTGTTTACATGAAACTCTACAATATCACGGGTGACAAGAAGTTCATCCGTTTCATGGATAAGGAATATAAAGCTACTTACAATTATCTGTTTGATAAAGAAGATAATCTTTTCTATCGTGACCACCGTTACTTTACGATGAAGGAGGCGAATGGCGCGAAAGTGTTCTGGGGGCGTGGCAATGGCTGGGTACTCGGAGGGCTCGTTGAGCTTTTACGTGAACTTCCTGCCAAGAGCAAATACCGTCCGTTCTATCAGGACTTGTTCCAAAAGCTATGCCGCCGGATTGCTCCTTTGCAGAATAAGGACGGCTTCTGGCATGCGAGTCTGCTTGACCCGGCTTCTTATCCGTCGCCCGAAACGAGTTGCAGCGGTTTCTTCGTGTATGCGCTGGCTTATGGGATAAACGAAGGACTTTTGCCAAAAGAAGAATTCATGCCTGTGGTGGAGAAAGGCTGGCAAGCATTAGTGTCGGCTGTGGGAGAAGACGGTAAACTGGGATATGTGCAACCTATCGGCGCTGATCCGAAAAAGGTGACTCCCGATATGACAGAAGTCTACGGTCCGGGAGCTTTCCTGATGGCAGGGACGGAAGTTTACCGTATGGCACAGGACACTCCGAGGCAGCATGCGAATATTTCTCAAAGCCGTATCCGTGAGATTGCTGCAATGTTGCCCGATAAACCGGAAGGAATAGGCGTTTCTTATAAAGACCGCACCTTCTGGAACAAAGTAAAAGAGAGTAGCAAGGCAGAAAAACTGCTGACAGAAGAAGCACCTGCATTGCTGAAAAAGGGAATGCCTCCTTTTGTTGACTCCTTGTATCTGCATCTGAACAAAACCAATGTCCGCCTGCCGGGCGAAAATATGATAAATGCCCGTTACCATTATCTGTTTCGGTTGACATTGGCTGAATGTATGGAGAATAAAAGACGTTACATTCCTGCTATTGAAAAGGCTCTGGTTGCTCTCTGCAACCAGAACTCCTGGTCGATTCCGGCTCACGACCGCAATCTGAATAATTATCATGGAACAGATTATTATGTCGATTTGGTAGTTGCCACTGCCGGAAACGGAATTGCGCAGTGTGTTGCTATGCTCGACGACCGTTTGTCACCGGAAGTAAAGGCCCGCGTGCAGTGTGCTTTCCGCGAGAAAGTATTTCGTCCTGTATACCGTTGCCTGGAAGAGACAAAGCCTTTCTGGTGGTTTACGGTTACAAATAACTGGAACTCGGTTTGTCTGGCAGGTGTCACGGGTGCCGCCCTCACTTTGCTGACGGATAAGGAGGAACGCGCTTATTTTGTTGCCGCAGCCGAGAAATATAATGTATACGGTATGAAAGGATATGCCGATGACGGTTATTGCAGTGAAGGGGTCGGCTACTATAATTATGGTTTCCGTGCATATATCTTGCTGCGTGAGGAAGTATGCCGTGCCACGCAAGGCAAGATAGATTTCTTCCGTGAACCTAAATTTGTGCATATTGCTCAATATGGTCGGAAGATACAGATGAATGAAGGCGTATGTCCTGCTTATTCCGACTGCCGTATCGGTTTATCGCCTGATAAGTTTATCCTCGATTACTGTGACCGTGCGCTTGGTATCACCTCTGCGGAAGAAAAATATATTCTCCCTTCCGGCAATAATTTCTCTCTTTATCTCATAGAGCTGTTCCCTCATCAGGTATGGAAAATGGAAATGACAGACGGCATTCGTCAGGCATTGCAGGAAGGTTCCGATTCTTTGCGGGCGTATTATGAAAAGGCAGGAATCTTGGTTGCACGTCCTGCCAAGGGCAGCTCGTGTACGTTGGCTGTCTCGGCCAAAGGGGGTAATAATGCCGAAAATCATAACCATAATGACATTGGCTCTTATGCCGTCGCTCTAGGAAAGTGCACTATGGTTGGCGATCAAGGCGGTCCTTTCTCTTATCCGGGTGATTATTTTAGTGCGGAAGCTCCCGAGAAGTATAAGATCAAAGGTTCTTTCGGTCATCCAGTTCCGGTAGTAGACGGAAAAACACAGTCCTCCGGTGCCAAAGCGAGCGCCATTGTACTCAAGAAAGAATTTACGGACGTAAAAGATTTGCTTTGTATTGACTATACTTCGGCTTATTCCACCCCCAGTCTGGATAAGTTGGTTCGCACTTTCGTCTATGACCGTCAAGGGAAAGGTAGCTTTACTGTGGGTGACGAATTTACGGCCAATGCACCTATCCGGTTCGAAACAGCCATAACAACACAAGCCAACTGGAAAATTATTGATGATACACATCTCTTGCTTACTACCGGCACAGAACAGATGACCGTTACGATTGAAGCGTCTGGCAAAGTCGCGTTTACTTCTGAAACGATTGAGGTGAACTCTCCGGCCTATACACGTATCGGTATTTCACTGAAGGAGCAGTCGAAGGACGGATATATCCGGTTGACGATGCGTACAAAACAATTGTGATAATGAAGATACTATGAAAAACACCGCTATATCTTATGATTAAACAAGGAGGAAGCGTATGAATACTAATTTTGTATATGGAATTGAGAACTAGTTGTTTGGATAATGAAGAGTTCTTCAAATATCAGAAATCAATTAATATATTGATGCATACTATTCTATCTCCTGTTACTCTTTGCCACAAATTGATAACTGAAGAATGGAAGCAGTTATTTACCCTTATGGATATCCTTTATGGAAATGCTTTAAAAATATGGTTGGCTAAACATGATTGTCTATCTGAAGAGGAAATTGCTCTTTGTTATTTCTGTTATATAGGAGTAAAACATAAAAACCAATCTATTTTCTTTGGTATTTCATTACAAAGCCTGAGTAAACGTAAGCAGCGTTTGAGAGCTAAACTAAAGATTCCACGCGGTATGTCTTTTAAAGACGTTGTTAATGCGATATAAAGATCATATTTTGAGAGCAATGAACACAGACGTGGAACATTTGAATCTAGAAGAAAATATGCTTATGAATAGAACACGATGTTTAATTTTAATTTCTCTGTTAGTTGGGATGTTCGCCCAAGCCCAGACTTCTTCTATAAAAGGTATAGTGACGGATGTCAAAACAATCCCTGTTGAGTATGCGAATGTCATCTTGTATGATGCGGCCGACAGTACTAAAATCGTAAAAGCTGCTACAACTGACGTGAAAGGTCGGTTCGAATTATCTAAGATTCCTCATGGTAGTTACAGGCTGTACGCTTCCTGCGTGGGCTATGTGGGTACACATATACGTATTCATAATTTTCAGGAGCATATAAAGGACCTGCCAATAGTATTGGAGGAGCAGACGGTAGCTCTTGATGAAACCACAGTTACTGCACAACGCGTTGTGATGGAGTTTGACCGTCAGATTATTTATCCCGGTAAACAAGAGAAGGAGACGGCGATAGATGGGGTAGATCTTGTAGACAAACTGCAATTACATGGAATAGTGGTAGGTAAAGTTGAGGGTACGATCAGTGGTGTGCTTGGTGGTACTGTCAAATTGCGCGTTAATGGTGGACCGGCTGATTTGAATGATTTGAAGCAGATAGACTAAATGGTGAGGCGGGTGGAATATCACGACATGCCTTCTATGCGTTACGGAAAGGTGGAAGCTGTCATCGACTTGTATGTGAAACGTCAGGGATTTGGCGGTTCGGGCAGAGTTGATGCTTCGCATTCAGCAATGTCCCCGAATGGGAATGGGCTTGCCAATCTGAAATTGTATCATTCGAAATCCGAGTTCTCTTTTTTGCGGTGGCTTTAGCGTTTGGTAAGCGGGCAGATGTATTTAGTGATGAGAAGATATATTATAACAGTTGGGAAGTTACGTCCGGAATAATGTACGTATGGAAAAACTGGAATTTTTCAGGTCTTATGAAATGGCGTTTGGGTAATTCGTATGCTTTTGGGAGAAGAGTATGAATCCTTATGTTGTAAGTGATATGCGCCATTATCTACCTGATACAGAGAAGCAACTTACACTTAGAGTTGCATGGAAGTTTAAGTTCGGTCATCAGCGTAAAAGTGCTAGTCAACGTATTGAAAATAGTGGAGGAGAGAGTGCGGTATTTTAATAATGGAGGTCCATTCATCGGATTCAGAGTTTCGCCGGCTTGGGGAAGATGCTGAGAATATCGTATTTATATGTAACGAAAAAATAATAAAAGCGTGGATTTAAATGATTTAGGCCGTTTAATAATGGTAGTTATTGAGAATAGTTATAATCTTAAATTATTAAAATGATCAAAAATGAAGAATATAAAGAAAATTAATCTTGCTGAGGTTAGTGATAAACAAGCTCTTAGCATGGACCAGTTTTCTAAAATCATTGGAGGTAGTGTAGATGATACTTGTTCTTCGGGGGGGGATGTGCCGGAGGAGTTTTGGAAGTAAATACAAAGCTTTGTGCTAAAAGCGATGTTTGTACAAGTGGTGTCATTACATGGAGAAATTATGGATTCCTTTAACTCCCCAAACACCCTATGTATGTAGAATGTCTGGAGACGTTAGCGGAGTTTCTTAGTCCCTCTTACCTCCCTTTGTATGAAAAGGCACTGAAAAGGATGCAACGTTATGGATATATCCTTGAACGTTTTATCTCTCCTGAAGGTTATTTCCCGTATATCATATTATCGTCTGACGGAACATAGGAATGCAAATGTCGCCCGCAATTATGGAATCCTCTATATACACGGGAGGAAGTAATTAACCATTATCGTAAAGCGGTAACACACTATGAATATTTACTTCCATTTTATGATTATCTGTTGATATTGAAACCTCAAAACTATGTTCAATCATGGATGCTAAAGATGAAATATGTTTGGAAGGTACTTATGATACGAATTGAATGAGTTTTCAGACTTATACTATCTCCACTCGTTCCAGCTCCTAACAGAAAAACCTGAAAAAAGCAAATCATTTCTCATACATCAGGAATGTTATTCTCATCATCTAATCGTCAACACTTAATAAACTGTAGCAGAACTATTGTTCATCTCCGCTATAACTAACTGACAATCAAAGATAATCCTAATGCAATCAATTGATTTTCAATAAGAAATATTAATCGTTCCACTCTAGTGAACAGGCTTGTGCACTGGAGTGAATG
>ENA-OQCK01000100-OQCK01000100.1-human-gut-metagenome-genome-assembly--contig:-NODE-100-length-48433-cov-3.666377_pt1 | contig 48433 bp, 48 predicted proteins | sample MGYA00242498_ERZ504578 | MGnify/ENA primary metagenome ERZ504578 (study PRJEB26092, sample SAMD00036229) | human gut metagenome | host: Homo sapiens | study: EMG produced TPA metagenomics assembly of...
GGTTTTCTTTGTCTTTGGATTCGCAACACTAAGGTAAGTGAAAACGCTGACATGGCAAAAACCTGGGCAACAAAATGTTGCTCAGGAACTTATAAAAATAATTATCAATTATGTTGCGGAATTAAGGTATACAATATCTTGCCTCGCTTCCAATCCACAAATTGCCCAAACCGTCTTCCTGTAAGTTCCAGATGTCGTTAGACAATAAAGAATGGATGTCTTTTTCTTTGGGTTGATACACTTTAAAGCTATATCCGTCGTATCGGTTCAATCCATTGGCGGTCCCTATCCATAAAAAGCCTTCACAGTCTTTCAATATGGTTTTTACGTTATTGTTTGAAAGCCCGTTTTCTACTTTCAGATGGCGAAATACATACGGAGTTTGTCCTGCTAACGGCAGATAAGCCAGTAACAGAATAATGAGGGGGAACACTAATTTGTGTAAATAGTTTGTAAAAGACATACTATATAATCTGAAATTGAATTCTCAAAGATAGCAATATCTTATTTAAATAAACGTAAATATGTTGCATTAATAGGTCTGTAATGTTGCATCGCGGTCGTATAAGTCTTAAACATGTCATCCGTTTGTTGTCTTGCGTGTCTTGAAGTGTTTTTCTCATTTATTATTCAACATTTATTTCATACCTTTGCAGGGAAGGACTGGTTCCTGCCAATATGATTAACCTTCTAATACTTTATCGAAAATGAACAGATTCATCATTTTATTTTTATTCTCTTTGGGAATATTGTCAACATGTGTATTTGCCGTAGAGGTGATTCCACTGAATGAAGGATGGAATTTCCACCGGGGTTTTCAGGCACCTGCTTCGGAAATAGTGAAGGTTACTTTGCCTCACACTTGGAATGCGGGCGATGGCATGTTTGGCAATGCCGATTATTATAGGGGATTATGCAATTACAGTCGTAAGTTGTCTGTTCCTGCCCATTATCGGGGCAAACGTTTTTTTCTTGAAAGTGATGGCTGCACAGACGGTTGCCGACATTTTTTATCGACCATTATTTTGTGATGCAACATAAAGGTGGTTATACGGCATTTGTAGCAGAACTGACTGATTTCTTGGTTCCGGGAAAAGAAAGTGTATTGGAAATTCGTGTCAGCAATGCTCAGACTATGGATATCGCTCCCATTTGCGGTGACTTCAATATGTTTGGCGGGTTGTATCGGGGAGTGGAGCTGCTGGTAACGGAGGATGTCTGCATAGAACCTGCTTATTATGCCTCTTCAGGTGTATTCTTCACTCAGTCCGATGTATCGGAGAAAAAGGCCCATTTGAAAATTGAAGCACTGCTTTCGGCAAGGGAAACTACTGTGACCGGTTGCGAGGTGGAGTTTCAACTATATGACAAGGAAAAGTTGCTTTGCCGTGTTGCCAGTGCAGAGGTGGGTGAGGATAAAAAGGTGGTGATGGACATGGTGCTTGAAAGGCCTCATTTGTGGGATGGAGTGAAGGACCCTATTTATATAAAGGAGTGGTGATATTGCGTAAGGATGGGAAAGAGATAGACCGCCGCGAAGAAGAGATAGGTTTCCGCTACTTTCATGCCGATGCGGAAAAAGGTTTCTTTCTGAATGGAAAGCCTTATCGTTTGAATGGCGTGAACCGGCATCAGGACAGGGCGGAACGCGCTTCGGCATTTTATCCGCAAGACCATGACGAAGATTTGGACTTGATGCAGGAAATGGGATGCAATGCCGTGCGTCTTTGCCACTATCCGCAAGCCAAATACATGCATCAACAGATGGACAAGCGGGGACTGGTGGCATGGTTGAGATTCCTTTTGTCAATGTTTATGTGAATAATCCTGCTTATGATGAAAACTTGCGCCTGCAATTGAAGGAACTGATTTTACAGAACTACAATCACCCCTGCATTTTGTTCTGGGGGCTGTTCAATGAGATAAATTCCGGTTGGCTGGACCGTCCTTCGCGTATGGCGGCAGAGCTTCATGCTTTGGCCCGTCAGTTGGACCCGAGCGTCCCACTATGGGAGCCAGTAATCAGGATGACGACTTCAACGGATTCACCGACCTGATTGCTTTCAACAAGTATTTCGGCTGGTATGGCGACAACATGGATGACATGGGGCGCTGGATAGACCGCGAGCATGCAGCACATCCGGAGCGGAAGATGGGCATCAGCGAGTATGGTGCCGGGGCATGCGTATTCCAGCAGGAGGACTCGCTGAGGCATCCGGAACCGTGGGGGCAATGGCATCCCGAAAACTGGCAGACTTATTATCATGTGGAGAATTGGAAACAGCTTCAGGAACGCGAATTCTTGTGGTGCAACTTCATCTGGTGCATGTTCGACTTTTCGGCGGCAGGCCGTAGGGAGGGATCCATTATGGGACGCAACGATAAGGGGCTGGTGACTTACGACCGGAAAATAAAGAAAGATGCCTTTTACTTTTATAAGGCAAACTGGAATCAAGAAGATAAGTTTGTATATATCGCAGGAAAACGATTGGTAAACAGAACCCGCAAAATCGTTGGTGTGCAAGTATTCAGCAATAGCGGAGCTGCCAAATTGTATATCAATGGCAAAGCATATGGGACTGCAAAACCTGATTCCGTAAATGTACTGGAATGGAAAGGCATTGTATTGGATACCGGTGAAAATAGAATTGAAGTCAGGAACAAATATGGAGCGGATTGTTGTGTATGGATATGTCCTTTTTAATTTTCATCAGGCGCGGAATGTATAGGAGAGCCACAGGGAATAATGAACCGTGAAATGCTGTACAGTCTGCGCCTGATAGCTTTAATATGTGATTTTCTGTAAATCCGTATTCGGTCCGTAGACCACCAGTTTCCCGTCTGGTTGGATGTCTATGAGGTCGATGAATACCATTCGTTCGTCACCAGTGGTTTCGGTGCGTCCATGATAGACACAGTAGAGGCGGTTGTGAATATCGATGAGCATACAATGTCCGGTTCCGGTCACGATGCCGCCTTGCTCTGTATCCTTTTGCAGCACTGGATTGTTGGCAGCTTTTGTGAATGGTCCTAAGGGGTTCTGGGAGGTAGCATAACCCACCGCATAATTTTTCCCTCCGAAAAAGTTTGCAGAGTACAGCATATAGTAAAGATTTTTGTGCTTCACGATATACGAACCTTCTGTCCAGCGTCTGTTGACTTCATGTGAAGTCACCGAGCGGTTCTCCCATTCCGCTTGAGGGTCGTCCATTGTCTGGGGCGGGCAAAGCAGTGCTACCGGTTCTCCGATGATACCAGAGAAATCTGGTTTCAGTTCCACGCCGTAAATCCAACTTTCCTCAATCTCGTCAAACCAGCCCTTTTCTTTAGCCCATGCTGAAACTTCGCTTTCAACGGCATGTTTGTAGCAGCAGCGGGAGTAGTAGAGGTAGGTCTTTCCGGAAGCATCGTCAAAGAGTATGTTTGCGTCGATGATAGGATAGCCGGGGTCGAATACCGGTTGGTTGAACAGGTCTTTGAAAGGGCCGGTAGGCTTATCGGCTACGGCTACACCGATACGGAAGTTCTCTTGCTCCTTAGTGGGATTTTCCTTCCAGTTGGCGCTGAACCATAGGTAGTATTTGCCGTCCCGTTCATACACTTCGGGTGCCCAGAAACAGTCGGTGGTCCATGAGTCGGAGGTGCCGCTTGATAGATGGGACCCTCGTCTGTCCATGTCACCAGGTCATCGGAGGAGTATACTTTAAAACCGTTCGATACTCCGCCCGTTCCGTACATATAGTATTTGCCGTCGGAGGCTTTCAGTAGGAACGGGTCTCCGAAGGCCATGGGCAGGGGATTCTGATATGCTACTTTCTTGTTTCCGCATGATGTTGACAGTAAGGCCAGTAAAAACAGTGTCAATGTGAAAAAAGTGTGTTTCATCTTGTTATAATTTTAATGGTGAAGTAATGAAAAGTGTTTGTATTCGCAAAGTAAACATAATATAGGGAAAGCAGCAAGGAAATTAGATAGAATGCAATCTTTTCATTATTTTTGTGCATCATTCCAAATAATTCTTTGATGGAACAGTCATTTTCGGATATATCGCTATACCACGAGTACCGGTCGGCGAGGGAGACAGAACATTTGGTGTCGCAGAAAACCTGGGATGACCTCAATCTGGATGATTTTTTCGAATGGGCTGACCGTACCTCTTCTTGTGTGGGCCGACAGTACCTCTACGACGTGTTGCATTACAACCGTCTTTCGGAGATTTCGGAACAAGAGGAAGTGATTCGTAAGCTTTCTGCTGACAAGGAGTTGCGTGCAGAAATCCGGTCGGAGTTGCGGAAACTGGATACGCCGGATGCTTATACCATTGCATCGCTATTCTCCATTTCCCATCCCGTGTATTCCCGCCGCTTTTACCGTTTGCTGACTATCTTGCAATTCGCGCCTTTTGTTTTGTTGGGAATAGTTTACATTACGTCTTCGCTTTATGTTCTGGGGATTTTGTGCACATCGGTATTGGTGAACATGGTACTGCACTATCGCAGCAAGGCGCGGATTCAGGGCTATTTCTTTTCCATTCCTCAGTTATGGCAGTTGCTCAGGCAAGCGGAGAAGTTGGCACAGATTCCGTTGTGTGCATCCGTGCATCGGGATATCCAAAAGACTTTGCAGGCATTGCATCCGTTGCGAAAGAAACTTTCCACTTTCCGTTTCAGTATCAGACTGGAGAGCGACATCGCCATTTTCGCTTATTTCTTCACCGAGATAGTGAATGTGTTTTTTCTGCGGGAAGTTATTCCGGTTTCCAAGGCTTTCTTTCTATTGCGGGGTAGACAGGAACAGATTGAAGAGGTTTTCCGCTATTTCGGATTGGTGGATGTGCTTTGCTCTGTTTCCGAACTCCGGGATGGGCTGCCTTATTATGTTTTACCGGAAGCTTGCAGCGAGGGTGAAACGTTTCATGCAGAAGGGCTTTATCATCCGCTTATAGAACGTTGTATCCCTAATGACATTACACTCTGTGGCAAATCTGTCCTTGTTGCCGGCTCCAATATGTCCGGTAAGACAACTTTTATCCGTGCCATCGGACTTAACCTGCTTTCCGCACAAGTGCTCCATACTTGTTTTGCCCGCAGTTTCCGTTTTCCTATGGATACTGCATTATATTCTGCTATCCATCTGGAGGATAGTCTGATGGAAGGAAAAAGTTTCTTTCTGCAGGAGGTGCAAATTGTTCGAGAGATGCTGGAAGCCGGAAAGGAGTGTTGGCGGTTTTTCCTGCTGGACGAGTTGTTCAAGGGGACGAATACGGTGGAACGGATAGCTATAGCCAAAGCTGTGCTGTCTGCTTTGGCGCACAAGAACAGTATTGTGTTTGCTTCCACTCACGATGTCGAACTGGCTTCCTTACTTGAGGACGAATATGAATTGTTTCATTTTTGTGAGTGTGTTGCCGACAATACATTGTCTTTTGATTATAAGTTGAAGCCGGGACCGGTGACGGAACGTAATGCCATCCGGATTATCGAGATGTGCGGCTATCCGCAGGAAGTGGTCAGGGAAGCATATCGGCTGGTTGGAAAGGGTAAAATGTAATATTTAATGTCTTCTTGTAGGTGGAAGTAATGAGGGTAAGTATTTATGCTTGTATCTATTTTCAAGTGTAGAAACGTTCGTATCCTACCGATAGGGAATTGTAATTTTTATGCTTCGGTGCGTCCGTTCAAAAGGTGGAATAAGATAAATTAATACCCTCCGTGTCCTACTTACGATATAAATCCCTATCTTTGTGGCGCTTTTTAGCTGAAAATAAGATTCAAATTAATTTAGATACAACAGAAAATGGCACAAGAAGACGTTTTTAAGAAACTCGTATCACACTGTAAGGAATATGGTTTTGTGTTCCCTTCCAGCGAGATTTATGATGGACTGGGAGCTGTGTATGACTATGGTCAGATGGGTGTGGAACTGAAAAATAACATCAAGCAATACTGGTGGCAGAGTATGGTACTGCTGCACGAAAATATTGTCGGCATCGACTCGGCTATCTTTATGCACCCCACTATCTGGAAAGCCAGCGGACACGTGGACGCTTTCAATGACCCTTTGATTGACAACCGCGATTCCAAGAACGTTATCGTGCCGATGTGTTGATAGAGGACCAGCTTGCCAAGTACGATGACAAGATAAACAAAGAAGTGGCCAAAGCTGCCAAGCGTTTTGGTGAGGCTTTCGATGAGGCTCAGTTCCGCAGTACCAACGGTCGTGTGCTGGAACACCAGGCCAAGCGTGATGCCCTGCATGAACGCTTTTCCAAGGCTTTGAACGATAATAATCTGGACGAACTCCGTCAGATTATCCTTGACGAAGAAATCGTTTGTCCTATCAGTGGTACAAAGAACTGGACAGAGGTGCGCCAGTTCAACCTGATGTTCTCAACAGAGATGGGTTCCACTGCCGATGGTGCCATGAAGATATACCTTCGCCCGGAAACGGCACAAGGTATCTTCGTAAATTACCTGAATGTACAGAAAACCGGTCGTATGAAGATTCCTTTCGGTATCGCCCAGATTGGTAAGGCTTTCCGTAACGAAATCGTAGCTCGTCAGTTCATCTTCCGTATGCGCGAGTTCGAGCAGATGGAAATGCAGTTCTTCGTGAAGCCGGGTACGGAACTCGACTGGTTCAAGACCTGGAAGGCTACCCGTCTGAAATGGCACAAGGCGCTGGCTTCGGCGACGACCATTACCGCTACCACGACCACGACAAGCTGGCTCACTACGCCAATGCGGCTACGGACATCGAGTTCCTGATGCCCTTCGGCTTCAAGGAAGTGGAAGGCATCCACAGCCGTACGAATTTCGACTTGTCCCAACATGAGAAGTTCTCCGGCAAGAACATCAAGTATTTCGACCCTGAAACCAACGAAAGCTATACCCCGTACGTCATCGAGACCTCGATTGGTGTAGACCGCATGTTCCTCAGCATCATGTCTGCTTCCTATTGTGAAGAGAAGCTGGAGAATGGTGAAACGCGCGTAGTATTGAAACTTCCCGCTGCCCTGGCTCCGGTGAAGCTGGCTGTGATGCCGTTGGTAAAGAAAGACGGACTGCCCGAAAAGGCACGCGAAATCATCGACAACCTGAAGTTCCACTTCCATTGCCAGTACGACGAGAAAGACTCCATCGGCAAGCGTTACCGCCGTCAGGATGCCATTGGTACTCCGTACTGCGTAACTGTAGACCATCAGACTTTGGAAGACAACTGCGTGACTTTGCGTAACCGTGATACCATGCAGCAAGAACGCGTGGCTATCTCCGAACTGAACAATATCATTGCAGACCGCGTAAGCATCACATCGCTGCTGAAAACGTTGCAATAAATCGGTTATGGAATGGACTGGTGCGTGAACAAACTGAAATAGTAAATAGTAAATAATAAAATAGTAAATGAAAAAGTCCCTTTTGTTTTTGCCTTTCCTGCTGTTGCTGGTGGGTGCTTTTATCTCTTGTGAAGAAGTGGAAGAGGCTGGAAAGTATGATAACTGGAGAGAGCGCGGCGAGGCTTTTGTTGACTCGATAAGAAGGCTGACCGGCGATAACTATGTCGCCACAGCAGAGCAGGCCGATGCTATGGAACTCGGGAAACTGTATGCCATACAGACGACTGCAAGCACTTCTGAAGGCGCTCAGTATGTCTATTGCAAAAAGCTTGTGAAGAATGAGACGGGTGAACGTCCGTTGTATACGGGTTATCATTCAAAGGTGAATGCTTATTATTATGGGACTTATGTGAACGGCGAAGAATTCGACGGTTGCTTTGACGGTTATAGTGCTATTGACCGTGATATACCTATTCCTCCGGTAAAAGAACCTACGGCTTTTGATTCATTCGTGGATTTTGAAGTTTCGGGTGTCGTTGCCGGTTGGACAGCTGCTTTGCAGCTTATGCGGACGGGTGAGCGGTGGATGTTGTATATCCCTTATCAAAGCGGATATGGTATAAATGATTATACTGCTCCTTATTCTACAAATACAATCCCCGGAGGATCTCTGCTGACGTTTGACTTGCAACTGGTTAGCTTTGCCGAATGAAATAAAAGATAAAAGAGGGTGTGTGCCGAAACGCCCCATTAAGCAAATTCCCCCTGCCATAGACATCTATGCGAGGGGAATCTTAATGGGGGTTGGGTATGTCTTCTTCTGCCTGCTGGTGGTGGCAGACGCTCGGATGCCGGTTCGTTCTATATTTTCTTCTTGATGGCCTTTACCCAAATCCTGTATCCATCCTCGTTCAAATGTAGTCCGTCGCCGGTCAGTTCACTACGCAGTACATTCGTTCCCTTCTCTGTAAACAAGGGGAAGAGGTTGATATAGGCAATGTCTTTTTCTTTGGCAAGTGCTTCTAAGCGGGCATTGACTTCGGGCACCATATCGGTTTTTCCGGTCAGGCTTTTGTACCGGCCGAAACTTTCGTTGAAAGGAAGCAGGCTTTGTAGGTAGAGTTTCGTATCGGGAGATTCTTTCCGAATACGTTCTATTGTCATACGAATCATACTTACAATGCTATCCGACGTCAGATTGTGGGAAATGTCGTTGACTCCGATAAGCAGGAACAGCTTGGCGGGATGTCCGGGGAGTATCTGGTGCAGACGGTCATAGATACCCATCACTTCGTCACCGATAATGCCGCGGTTGCGTACGTTCTTCTTGCCGAGGCGTGCCGACCAGTCACCGCCGCCTTCAGTCAGGCTGTTGCCAAGCATGACGATGTCTTTGCTTGTAATGGCAGGCTCATCCATAAACTGTAGGAAGCGTTTGTAATAGTGGTCTGTATAGGCGTGTGGAACGGGACAGATAGAAGCGGCTACAGCGTTGGCAACCAATGAACGCAGACGAACCACGCTATGCCCGTCTTCCGGATGCACGGCATTGATAAGCAGTATGACGGAAGTGTCATTGTCCGGGTCGATAACGATGGAAGTACCCGTATATCCGGTATGGCTATAGGTGTTCGGGCCGAACAAGTCCCCGTTGTTGGAGGCATATGCTGTGAAGCAGTCCCAGCCGAGAGTGCGTCCCAGGCTGGCAGTGCGCGTGGCACGGTACGCATGGCTTTTACGCCCAGCGGGCTCAGGATGCGGCGGCCGTTCCATTCGCCTCCGTTCTGCAGGGTTGCGCAGAGCACGGCAATATCTTCGGCACAGGAGAATACTCCGGCGTTGCCGCTGATGCCTCCGTTCATGATACGTGCCAGCGGGTCGTGTACTTGTCCGTAGAGGACTTGCCCGTCAGGTTGTTTTTCGGTTGGCGCGATGGCATTGTGCCAGTCTCCTTTGGTGATACCTGCCCAGTTTGCGTCCGCTGTATTTATCCATTTGCCATTCTTGTCACGTTGGCAGGGCAGATAGTCGGTATGCTCCATGCCGAGTACATCGAATATGTTTTCACGGGCAAAGTCACGCAGGCTCTGGCCGCTTATTGTCTCGATGATATGTTGCAGGGTGATGAAGTTGAGGCAACTGTATTGGAAATCTGTCTGTGGCTTGAAGTCGCGTTTGCAAGTAGCGATATACTCTATGAGACCATCGGGATTGGGAGAACCGTACTGCTTTTCTAGCTCGGCTACCGGTGCATAGGAGGAAGACCGGAAGTGTGTGTCATCAAATCGGCAATGCGGATTACCTTTTTCTCTTTGCCGTCTTCGCTTTCCCAATTCTTAAATGGGGTATGTAGAGGCTGACGGGTCCAGCATACGGAGCTTGCCGCGTTCTGCCAGTATCATCGTACATACGGCGGTCGACATGGATTTGCTGCAAGATGCCATATCAAAGATAGTATTGGCAGTCATAGGCTCCACATTGGGATAAATACGCTTGTTGCCGTAAGCTTTCAGATAGGCCATCTTGCCGTTACGTACTACAGCAAGTACGGCACCGGGAATATCCTTGTTGGAGATGGCTGTTTCAATCGCTTCGTCAGCATACATCAACTTGCGTGAGTCCATTCCCACTTGTTCAGGGGCTACGCGTTGCAAGGGTTGCGCGGTGGCAGCTTGCAGACAAAGAGAAAAGAGAAAAAAATATATTGCTTTCATAATAAAGGAATTTAAGAGTGAGTAATAGCTAAATCCGGTATGCATCCACTGCCTTTTTCACCGAACCGTGCATCAACAGCAGCGCCTTGGCTTTGCCATAGTCCAGTCCGAGTTCCTCTACAATCATACGGGTACCACGGTCCACAAGCTTTTTGTTACTGAGTTGCATATTCACCATTTTGTTGCCTTTCACGCGTCCCAACTGTATCATGACGGAAGTGGTAATCATATTCAGTATCATTTTCTGTCCTGTTCCCGATTTCATGCGTGAGCTTCCCGTCACATATTCAGGTCCTACAATCATTTCGATGGCTACATCTGCCTCTGCTGCCATTGGAGAGTCCGGGTTGCTGGTGATACAGCCGGTCAGTATGCCGTGTTCGCGTGCCTCGTGCATGGCACCAATCACGTAGGGGGTGGTACCGGATGCAGCAATACCGATGACCGTATCCTTATCTGTAATATTGCGTTCCGTCAACTCTTCCCAACCGCGGTGAATGTCATCTTCGGCATTCTCTACCGGATTTCTCAATGCAGTGTCACCACCGGCAATCAAGCCGATAACCAGCGTGGGGGGCATACCGAAAGTCGGTGGAATTTCCGAAGCGTCGAGTACGCCCAGACGTCCACTGGTACCCGCACCCATGTAGAAGATGCGTCCGCCTTGTTTCATGCGGGGCACAATCTGGGTTACCAACTTTTCTATTTGAGGGATTGCCCTCTGTACGGCAAGCGCCACTTTCTGGTCTTCGGTATTGATGTCTTCCAGAATTTCACGGACTGATTTCTTTTCCAAGTCATTGTAGAGCGATGGTTGCTCTGAGATTTTTACGAACATAAGGCTATTTACTATTTGACGATTTACTATTTACGATTTGTCACTTTCAGTTGTGATATTTGATGAGTCCTTCCATGGGGCTCTTGATGATTGCACCCAGTTGGATACCCATTTCTTTGGCAGCTTCTGCCAGAACTTCCTTGTAATAGAAGGCTACGGAACCGATGAAATGTACTTTTTGATGCTGATAGTCTTCATATTGCATGACATTGCGTTTAAGGAATGCCTTAAAGCTGTTCAGTACCAAAGCGCGTACACAAGGTTCACCCAGATTCTGTGCAAGAAATGGTGACAAGCTTGCCAGGAAACGGTTGGGGAAAGGTTTACGGTAGACACGGTCGATGATATCAGCAGGTGTCAGGTCGAACTGTTTGAGGAATTTCTCTTTCAGCTCGGGTGTCATCTGATTTTTCAAGATATCGCCTACCAACAGTTTGCCCAAGCAGGATCCGCTACCTTCGTCTCCCAAGATGAATCCCAGAGGAGATACATTGGTGACAATGCTTTTTCCGTCATAATAACATGAGTTGGAGCCGGTCCCCATGATGCAGGCAATGCCTGAGTCATGTCCGCAGAGGCCACGTGCGGCAGCCAGCATATCGGTATTGACTTCCACTTCATTTTTCACACTGAGGTGTTTGGTTATGGCACGGTGCACCATACTTATCTTGTCGGGAAATCCGCATCCTGCACCATAAAAGTATACGGCATCCAGCTCACTTGTCTTCAGCTGAGGTAATAGCGCTGTTGCTATTTCATTACTGATTTCCTCTTCCGACTGAAAGAAAGGTTCGTCCCTTTCGTGAATATCTGTTGGAGAAGTACTCCATTCTCTACAACACACCAATCGGTCTTTGTAGAGCCACTGTCTGCTATTAGAATCATATAAATAATGTTTAATGATTAGGGATTAGGGGTTAGTGATTAAGGATTAGTGATTAATGGTAGGTGATACTGTTTCTTAATTATAGGCAACGTATTAATCACTAATCCTTAATCACTAACCCCTAATCCTTATATTTTGATATATATTTTTCGTTTGTACAACTGGTAGCCGATACACCAGTTAATGGCGATAAACAGCAGGGCAAAGGCAAGGAACCGGCGGTTTCACCGAAAACGGGCATGAGGACTATATTGTATAAGAATCCGTGTATGCTGATGCTGCTGTTTCCCCACGGGAAACTGATACTACCGAAAAGTATGCTAAGTACGCCGCCCAATACATACATGAACAGCGGATTCACACCGAATGCCTCGAAAAACATGCTCCACTTCTTATAGCCTTTCACATCAATAATCCAGATAAGCAATGCCAGAAAACTGGATGCCAGTCCGCAAGTGACGAGTACGTAGGTAGGAGACCATATTTTCTTGTTGATGGGGCAACCGTAGCTTAGCAGGAAACCGGAGAAAGTAAGGATAACACCTACCAGCAACAGTGTGATAAGCTGCGAATTGAGAAATGAGGCACGGTCTTCCGACTTGTTGCCATCCAGCATCAGCCGCCCTACACAGAAGCCCAGCAACACATGTGCAATGGCAGGAATGGTGCTTAACAAACCTTCGGGATCTATGCCGTTATCCTTGTACATGTGTGCAGGGTCAGGATGGCACGGTCTACCACGGAAAGAATGTTTGTTTCATTATAGGCGAAACCGTTGCCGCACATCAACAGTATGAAGTAGCCTGTCAATAGGCCGGCTATCAGATAAGGTATATGTTTATGCTTCATGGTTAGTGCAATGATGGAGGCTGCTCCGTAGCAAAGGGCCAGCCGTTGCATGACACCCAGAATACGGATACGGTCGAATGTCCAGACGGAAGCCATAGCTTCTCTCCGAAACTGAGGTCGTCCGGAGCGGAGGCCCAGTAATAGCAGAAACGCGAGAACCAGCCGATAGCCATGCCTATAAGGAAAATGACGATGGTGCGTTTCAGTATCTTCATGCCGGCGGCGTGGCTGAACTCGAAGTTGTATTTCTTCAGGGAAATGTATGTGGAAATTCCCATGATAAACATGAAGAAGGGAAAGACGAGGTCGGTGGGGGTCAGACCGTTCCACTCTGCATGCCGCAAGGGGCATAGATATGTCCCCACGAACCGGGGTTGTTTACCATAATCATACCTGCGATGGTGACACCACGGAGAATGTCGAGTGCAAGGATGCGTTTACTTACTTTTGTACTGTTCATTGTAATATTTGTGTGTTAAGTTAATTATCAATCCTAATTATCAGCTGCCTTTGTACATTCGTCTACCAGATAGGCAATGGATACATAGGGGATACCTGAGTTTGTTGTCAATCCGATTTCACAAGTACGGCTGTTAGAGTAGCCTATATTCACTCCGGACGCTTCTATTTGCGGGCGGAGTTTGCGTAGGGCGTACGAGTTCAGCTCAGGATAGGTGAATCCCCGGTCTCCGGCAAAACCGCAGCAACCTACTTCTTCCGGCACGATGACTTTATTGGAGCAAAGGCGTGCAAGGGCTATAATGGTATCTGCCAGTCCCATTTTCCGCATGGAGCAGGTGATGTGGATTGCTACGGGGCGGTTAATAGGTGTGAAAATCAGCTTCTCACGTAAGAATGTATAGATGAATTCTGCAGGTTCATACAGTTTCATCTTCTTGATACATTCGCGCATGCGGTGCAGACAAGGGCTTTGGTCACAGAGGACGGGGTATTGCCTTGTTCGCTGGCTTCCCAAGTGCGGCTCCAGTTCGGCTGTCTTGCGATCGGCAATGTCCAGCATCCCTTTACTTTCCCAAATGGTGCCACAGCAAAGCTTGTCCATATCTTTCGGAAGATGATTTCGTAACCGGCTTTTTGCAACAAGGACACCATTTATTTACCAATGGCTGCTCTACGGGAGACTTCTTTGCCAGACCCATAGCCTGGTTGATGCAGCTGGGGAAGTAGACGACTTTGTAGTTACGAGTTACAGAGCTACGAGCTACAAGTGCTGCGCTATTATGCTGCATAGTGCTTGTAGCTTGTAACTCCGTAGCTTGTAACTGATAACTTTTCGGCATAGCGGCGTCCATAGAGGTATGCCTAATGCATTGTGCAGCCCCTTGGTAATGCCGCTCATCGCCTTTGTCCCTAATAGTGAATGTCCGAAGTTGGCTAAGGACAATACGGGACGCAGTGCACTCTTGACACCAGCGAAATGATTGGCGACAAAGTCTCCGGCTTTGTATCCCAGACTGCCTTTGGGTAATGCTTCCTGGCGGATTATATGGGTAAGGTCGCCCGTATTGATACCCATCGGGCACGACATGGAGCAGAGGCCGTCTCCGGCACAAGTCTGGTTGCCGGGATAGCGGTATTGTTTTTCGAGCAGTGCAAGGCGTGTCGGGTCCTCGCCGCTTTGTTTCAGCCGGGATATTTCGCGCTGCAACACGATACGCTGGCGCGAGGAAAGGGTAAAGCCGCAGGAGAGACAGTTGACTTCGCAGAAACCGCACTCGATGCATTTGTCAGCTACGAGTGACGTAGCTTGTCTCTTGTCACTCATCACTAATAAAGGCAGCGGCTTGAAGTTCTTGATATGGCATTGCGGGTCATCATTGAAAATGACACCGGGGTTTAGCAATCCTTGTGGGTCAAACAGCTCTTTGACGGCTTTCATGGCTTTGTAGGCGTCATCTCCCCATTCATGGCAGACAAAGGGAGCCATATTCCGGCCCGTGCCATGCTCGGCTTTCAGGGAACCGTCATATTTATCTACTACCAAGGTCTTGATGTCATTCATCAAGTCTTCGTAGCGTTTCACTTCCGCTTGGGTACTGAAGGACTGGTTGATGATGAAGTGGTAGTTGCCTTCGAGAGCATGGCCGTAGATGCAGGCGTCATTATATCCGTGGCGGGCTATGAGCTGTTGCAGTTCTGCCGTTGCTCCGGAAGGTCTTCAATGTGGAAGGCGATGTCTTCGATGAGGCAAGTGGTTCCCGGCTGGCGCGTACCTCCCACAGAGGGGAAGATGCCGGAACGGATGGCCCAGTATTTGGAATATTCCTCCGGACGGTCGGTGAAGCGTACCGGAATATAGGTGGTGAAGGCTTGCAGGCAAGCTTCAATGGCAGATATGTTCTGTTGCAGTTCTTCCGGGGTACGGGCTTTGGTTTCGGTCAGCACTGCTGTCAACCCGGTTTCGTCGCCGGGCTCCACGCCGGGGAGGGCAGAGGAGGCAACTTCGCCTTTGTATTTTAGGAATACGGGGTCGTTGACGGAAGAAAGGCTCTTATAGTCTAGCATTTCAGCCCCTTTTACTGTCCATTCGCCGGTTTCGTCGACCAGCTTCTTCATGGCTACCACAGCGCGGCTCGCTTCTTTGATGGTCTTGAAGTAGAGCATAGCGCTGGCCTTGTAGGGATAATCATATTCAGTCTTCATCGTCACTTCCGAAAGGAACGCCAGTGTACCTTCGGAACCTACCATGAGGTGGGCAATGATTTCGAATGGGTCGTCGAAACGGACGAAGGGCAACAGATTGAGCCCGGTTACATTTTTGATGGAATATTTGTAACGGATGCGTTCGGCCAGTTTTTCGTTGGTACGTATTTCATCGCGCAGTTCGCAGATGCGGCGAATGAAGTCACGGTGACTCACTTCGAAGGAGGCGCGGGCTGACGGGATTTCCGGTATCCAGCAGGGTACCGTCCATCAGGATAATACGGGCGGAAATAAGCACCTTGTCGCTATTGGCGTGCGTACCGCAGTTCATGCCGGAAGCATTGTTCATGACAATACCGCCTACCATGCGCTTTTCACCGAGGCGGGATCCGGTGCAAACTTACGGCCGTAGGGAGCCAACAGTTCGTTCACACGTTGTCCGATGATGCCCGGTTGGAGGGTTATCTGTTCGTAGTCGGCGGATATGCTGTATTTTTCCCAATTCTTGCCGGCTACGATGAGGATGGAGTCGCTAATGGCTTGACCCGACAAACTGGTCCCTGCCGCTCGGAAGGTGACGGGCAGCCCGTGGCGGCTCGCCAGTTTCAACAGTTGTGAAACTTCATCTTCGTCTTTCGAACGGATTACAATCTGGGGAATCAGTCGGTAAAAACCGGCATCCGTACCCCAAGCCAGCCGGCGAAGTTCGTCGGTGTAAATCCTTTCCTGCGGAATGAATTGTTTTGCTTCCTGCAGGAAAGCCATGTAACTATGCTCTTTCATGTTCTCTTTTTTTATTGCATCACTTCGCTTCAAAGTGCTCTGTAAACGTGTCTTACGAGGGGGTACATTCAGTCGTATACTGAATATATTTAAGTATACGCTGAATGTGGTTCTGTATACGACTGAAATAGTCTCCGTATCAGGCTCTTTTCCCTTCCTTATTTATCTGTAAATTTATTTATATAAATAATACTTTTTCGACAACTTACGGAAGTCTTCGGCATCTTTATACCAGTAGTCGCGTATGTCCTCCCAACGGTTCCGTTCGAGAAGCGCTCGCGTATCTGCCGCGAACCGCTTACTTTGTCGAACATGTTGAAACGCCCCTTGTCGGCATGGTCAAACACGGCACGGTCAGGATAGAGGGCGGCGACTTCCTGCATGACCAGGAATTGCAGGTCGCTCAACGGTGCTTTGCCGAAATCCATGATGTGCACTTGCACACCTTGCAGCAACTCGCCTTTGCCTACGCTATAGAACGGCTTCAGGTACATCGGTCTGAAGATGACCCCCGGTACGTTCAGACGGTTCAGGTTTCCGGCCAGCTTTTCCGCTTCCATCCATGGTGCGGCAAACATCTGGAACGGAATGGTATACCCCACGCCGATAGACATATATCCCAGTTCGCCCAGAATGCCGCTGACGGGGTAGAAGAATGCAGAATAAGGATGTGGAATGTGTGGAGAGGAGGGAACCCATTGCAGTCCGGTTTGGGTATAATCCATCTTGCGTTTCCAGCCTTTCATCTTCACTACGTGGAGATTGCATTGTTCCCCATCCTTCAACATCTTCTCGCCATTGAGCATCAGTGCCAGCTCACCGCAAGTGAGGGCGTAAAGGTACGGAATTTTAAACTGGCTTACAAAAGAAATGCAATCATCTTCAACCAAGTTGCCTTCAATCTTCAATCCGCCTACGGGATTGGGCCGGTCCAGCACAATGAATTCCTTGCCGTTTTCGGCAGCGGCTTCCATGGCCAGTCCCATGGTGCTGATGTAGGTAAAGGAACGGCAACCGATGTCTTGGATATCATACACTAATACATCCACATCTTTCAGCATGTCCGGCGTGGCCTTGCGGGTCTTTCCGTAAAGCGAATAGACGGGCAGTCCGGTAGTCGCGTCTTTGATGTCCGTCACATGGTCGCCTGCGTGCACATCGCCGCGCACGCCATGTTCGGGGCCGTAGAGTGCCACAAGGTTCACGTTGGGCGCCTCGTGCAGGATGTCAATGGTGGACTCATCCGGTTGTCCCACCCCGTCGTTGGTAATCAATCCTACACGCTTACCTTCCAGGCATCGGAAATTCTGTTCTTTCAGTACCTCGATACCGGTCTTTATTCTGATCTTCTGTGCTTGCATCGCACCTCCGCAAAGGAGGCAGAGCAAGGATATAATAATAGTCCTCTTCATAACCAATCACTAAATATTACTCACAAAACATTAATCATTAACCATTAATCATTTTTTTCCATATTCCGGGTCTATCCTTCTGTCTGCAAAAATGGTGACAACAACCGTGGCGAAACAGCATATCATTACCAACCAGAAGAAGTCCGTATATCCGATAGCCTCCTGGATATATCCCGCAAACATACCTGGTATCATCATGCTTAGTGCCATGAATGCGGTACAGATGGCATAGTGGGATGTTTTGAATTCACCTTCGGAGAAGTACATCATGTAGAGCATGTAGGCCGTGAAACCGAAGCCGTAGCCAAATTGCTCGATGGCGATGGCGGTTGAGATAGCAAACAGATTGTCGGGCTGGGCAATGGCAAGATAGACAAACGTCAGGCATGGCAGAGTCATGCATCCTGCCATCCACCAGATGGATTTTTTCAAGCCAATGCGTGATGCGAACAATCCTCCGAGGATACCGCCCAGGGTGAGGAATATGACTCCGATGGTGCCGTATACGATACCTACTTCTGCTGTCGATAGTTCCAGACCTCCCGATTCTTTGGAGGCAACCAGGAAAGGCATACACATTTTGATGAGGAATGCTTCAGGCAGGCGGTACAGCAACATGAACACGATGGCCAGCAATGCGCCCGGTTTGGTAAAATAGGTGGCGAATGTTCGTCCGAATTCTCTGAATATAGCTCCTGCAGTGGCGGCATCGGCAGCCAGTGTTGACTTATCTGAGGTGGGTTTGGGGACTGCAAAGAGGTGATAGAACGTCACCAGGCTGAACAGAACGGCTGTAACCAGCATCGTGATGGTCCATGACAGCGGAATGTTTTCGGTTCTCAGTTCGATGGCGCCGGCAATGGCTACGAGCACGCCTTGTCCGAAGATAGAGGCGAGCCGGTAAAACGTGCTTCGGATGCCAACGAAGGCTGCCTGGTCACTCTGTTTCAGTGCCAGCATGTAGAACCGTCGGCGGCAATGTCGTGTGTGGCAGAGGCAAAGCGTGATGATGAACAGCATTAGCGTGATGCTGAACATGCTGATGGGGGTTGTTCCGGCCGCCATAGTCGCCTCGTCCGGCCGTGGAATGGACAGCGTCAGCAGGATGAATGCCACAGACATCAGAATCTGCATGGAAAGGGTCCACCATCTTTTGGTCTTGATGATGTCGACAAACGGGCTCCAGAAGGGTTGATAGTCCATGGCAGATAGAGCAGGCTTGTGAACAAGGCCATTTCTCCGTTCGGTACGCCCATTTTGGTAAACATCATCACGGAGATGTTGTTTACGATAAAATATGGAATGCCTTGTGCAAAGTACAAGGTGGGTACCCATGCCCATGGCGATATGTTTTTTGTATGGTTCATGATATTGATTTATTGTGTTCTATTCGATTATTCATACAGCTTGTCAATGCTGGCACCTATATAGTAGTGCAGCAGTATTGCATCATACTTATACCCTTGCTCGCCCATCACGGCTGCACCTATTTGGCAAAGTCCCACACCATGCCCCCAACCGGCGCCGGTGAGATGAAGCGTCCGGGAATGCCTTCGGCGGACAACTCCTCTTTGTCTACCACGAAGGCAGAGCTGTAGAGGTGTGAAGTAGAGAGCGTACGGCGAATTTCCAGCTCCTTGCCGATGGTGAGCGTGCGCTTGGTTCCCACAATCTTCAGTTTCCAGAGACGTCCGCTGGTTCCGCGGGCTATGGGAATAAGATCGATGATTTGTCCGTAGTCGATGCCCGAACGTTTCAGAATGAGGCTGAAAGCTCTTCCTGGTATATTCCACTTTCCAGCGATAGAAGTCCGTAGTCTCCTGGTCATAGTTATTGAGTACCTGCGAGAGGATTTTCTTGTCGGTGGTGTTGCAGAATGCTTCGGGGGAGGTACGAATCCAGCGGTCCGCTTCGACTTCCTGCGTCAAATCGGGCAGTGTGGCGTGCGTTTTGCTGTCTCGTTGTTGGGCAAGATAGGGATATTTGATGTCTTCCCAGCAGTATTGGAACTCCTCGAAAGCACCGCCGCAGCATTTGGAGAAACGGGCGTCGCAAATCTTACCATCAGATGTCAGTACCTGGCCGCGGGTAGCAGAGATGGCTTGTTTCACAATATCGGTAGAGGCACGTGTAATGCCTGGTAGCGTTGACAATGGTCGTCGGCGCATACATCGAAACGTGTGTGGTCTTCTCGGTCGTACCAGCGAATCAGCTCTTCGTCGGTCTGCGTAAAGGCCGAGTAGTTAGCTTGGGCTTCGGTGATTTCCTTATTCTTTTGTATTTGTGCCAGTAGCCAGCTTCGGGAGATGACAGCGTGTGCCTTGAGCAGCTCCAGAGAAGCGGTGGCACTCATCTCGGAGGAGATGACGCTGGTCAGATAATCTTCTACATGGATGACGTTGATGCCGGTGAGCTTTCCATTCTCAACGATGATTTTGAGAGCACCCAGAAAACGCTGGTCTTCCTTGCGCTCCCAATGGAAATTGATGCCGATGGTAACGTCCAATAGTTCGAAGGCATCGGTCTGCTCGTGTTGCGGTTCAAACAGCAGTTCGTCATACCGGCGTCCATTCCAGAGAATCTTGCCTTCGTCGTAGGTCACTACCTGCTTGCCGCTGACTTCCGTTCCGTCCATGCGATACGGATTCAGCAAAACGAATTCTATCTGCGGTTCAAACAGAATGCCTACTTGTACTTTGGGCTCTTTCATAATGGTATTTCTTTAAAATTAGAGTTCTTGGATTTCAGAAGTCATATTTTTTCCCTGATACGCTGCCGTACCTTGTGGAAATCTGTGGCAGAGAGGCATACTTCACTTAATATCTGCGCCACGTCTTCCGCAGTGATTTTCAAGAAATCCTTTTCTACGGGGGTGATAAAGACACCTCCCAAGTCGACGGATGCCGGGCTGCTCAACAGATTGGCTTCTCCTTCGGCAGTATAGCAGGCGGGGCGGTGTTTCTCGCGCGGGAAGACAAAGACCACCCAACGGTCGGCCTCGTATAGGACCAGTACGTTCATCATCGGCTCGTCTTCTTCGGGTTTCACGTCCAGAGAACGGTAAATGATGTCGAACAAGTCTGCCGCGTCCTCTTTGGAGGTGGATTCAATCACAAGTGTGGCACGGGGAGCGTCGTCAAGATACCACAGTGCTGCTTTCCTATAATCGGCTATTTTCCCGGCAGTCTGTCCGCGCCAGTCCTTTTCAATAGGCATGAACCCTTTGTTTCCTGCCTGGAAATGAGCATGGTCGGGGGCGGAAGCACCACATTTGGGACCGTTGTAGAAGATGGTGTAATCCGTCAGCGCCTCGGCCAGCTCCAGCATGTCGGTGAAGCGGGTGGCTATGCGTTGAGGGGTATGTGCCAGTTCCGGTACTGTCAGGTGGCGGGGGAAGATGGGGAACGGATTCACCAGAATATTGTAGTGTCCTCCGAACGGGATACCTTTCTGTACCGGCGGCAAATTGGCCGGGCACAGAAAGCATTTCCGTTCCAGGATGGACTTGGCATCCACTTTGGCACCGGAGGAAACGATGCGTGCGGGGTTGAACTGTACCTTATAAAGTATCCCGTTTACATTCAGCTCTTTCACCCGCACACCGGAGAGGGCGGCATAGTTGTTGCGTGCCGTCTCCCAGGATGCCAATTGTCCAGTCAGAAGATGGTGTATCGTTTGATTCATATCACTTGTTTTTGTTCATCGCTATGCGTGCCTGAAGTTCCCAGGTACGGATGCGGTCTTTGTAGAGGTTGTGTCCGTTCATTTTCACGATGTCCAGTGAGGCATCGGAGTTGTCGTCCCAACGGCGGCAGAGGTAGACCACGTCGTACACACGTCCTATCTGGTATTGGCGGGAGAAGTTCAGTCCCAGTGCATAGTCTTCGCCATAGCTGGTATTGGGTACTTTCACTTCGCGCAGCACCGGGGTATAGAAGGCGCGCGGGGCACCCAGACCGTTGATGCGGAGGGCGTTGTTGCGTCCGTTTGCCGGAGTCCATTCCTTGTGGTCGATGATGCCCGGAGCAATCATGTTCATGTTGAAGTCCGTCATCATATAGGTGCCTACTACCATGCGCAGTTCTGCTCGTAGAAGGCGCGGACCATGATGGCGAGTGTATTTTCGTCTTTGTATACGTCATCGCTGTCCAGCTGCACGGCAAACTTGCCACACTTGGGGTGGTGTACACCTACATTCCAGCAACCGCCGATACCGAGGTCGTTGCGTTCGGGGACGATATGGATGAGGCGTTCGTCGTCCTTGAATTCGTCGATGGCCTCCGTTGTGCCGTCTGTGGAGTGGTTGTCGATGATGATAAGATTATATTTGAAGTCTGTCTTCTGCATCAGTACCGACTTGATGGCATCGCGGATGGTACGGATACGGTTGCGCACCGGAATGATGACCGAAGCTTCATACTCAAAGTTACCGGCAGAGAACTCAATCTTCTTGAACTCCGGTGCCAGATATCCCCCGATTTCTTTCAGATGTTCGTACATGCCTGCTCCATCTCAATCTGGCGGTCACGGTTTTTGGGGTCTACATAGTCGAAAATCTTTTCGCCGCTCTTGCGGGTATCGTTTTCCACCTCGCTGTATAAGTATTCGTTGATATGTACCAAGTTTGAATGTTGGCTCAATTTCAAGCGCAGGTCGTAAAGTCCGGCGAAGTTGTAGTCAGACTTCATGTGTCCGGCGGCTTCCTTTAGTTTTTCGGTGTTGAAAAGGAGCAGGGAGCCAAAGTTGAAGTCATCCCTCAAGGAACCGAATTGGTAGTCGATTACCGGAGCGTTGCTCTGCTTGCCGTCTGCTATTTGGTAGTGGTCGGCATATACCATACCGGCGCTTGAATCTTCAAGGATGTGTATCATACGTTCCAGTGCAAACATACCCATTTCGAGCGTAGTCTCTTTGGTATAAAGCAATGTGTATTCTCCCTTGGCTGCATTAGCAATAGCTTTGAGAGTTGCACTGCTGTAGGGCATGTCAACAAACAATATTTCGCAGTCCGGGAGCGATTCCAGAGTGGCATCGGTCGTGATTAACCGGATTTCTTCTATAAGTCCTGTCGCCTGTAGGCTATTCACTGTTTTTTCTACTTGTTCTTTTCCTGCGTAGGGAAGAAAGCAACTGATTTTATTCATGATATATCTTTTAATTTTTAATTCTCAATTTTTAATTCTCAGAAGTCCCACTTCCCCGCTGGTTGCCGTGAATAGAACTTCGTGGCCGTTCAACGGAACTACGGTACTGATGAGTGAATTTCCTATTTTATGTTTCCACAGTACTTTGCCTGTTTTTCCTTCCAGTGCGAAGATAAGTCCTTCTTTGGTACTGCCAAACATTACCCCCTCTTTTTCCACTTGCATGGAGGGGGCATGCTCATAACCGAAACCTACATTGGTTGCCCACAACTCCCGCGGAGTATCTCCTTGAGCTGCATAGCAAACAATGCTGTCGTTCATCGTTTTGCTATAGATACGTTCACCGTCTTCGGAAAGTCCGATGGTCTCGCGCACCATGGACTGGAAGGTGCGCCACACGGTATTGCCCGTATGGATGTCTATAGCGGTCATGGCGCGTTGCGGGTCGGTAATGAATACTTTACCGTCGGCAGCTACCGGCCATACGGCGGCAGGAGAGAAGTGCATGCGGGTCAGTCCGCCCGTCCATTTCCACAACTCACGTCCGTCAGTCTTGTTCAAGGCATACAGTGTATTGTCCCATGCGCCGAAGATGACCTTGTCTTCCGTCACCAACGGCTTGGTTTCGATGTAGCCCTTCACGCCGGTGTAGGTCCAGATTACTTTTCCTGTATGGATGTCTGTGGCGCGGAAAGTGGCATCACTGGCACCGATGTAGGCGGTACCGTCTGCGATGGTCACGGCTCCGAGTACCGGTTCGGCAGCTCTTACCGTCCAGAGCAGGTTGCCGTCTTTGGCATTCAATCCGTAGATGTGGCGGTCGGCAGACCCGAATACAACGATACCTTCGCTTACGGCCGGAGTACCGACAATACGTTTGCCGGATTCAAAGCTCCATAGCTTTTTGCCGTTTTTCAGGGCGTAGGCTGTCAGCCGTCCCATATCGTCTCCTACGAACACTTTATCTTTTTCTACGGCGGGCGAGCAGTAAATGCCTGCACCCGTCTGTACCATCCATTGTTCCTTTACTTTCAGATATTCCTTGTTGACCGAGAAGTCGGGATATTTCTCCGCTTTTCCATTGCGGTCGTAATATTGCCCGGCCAGCGAGAAGGCAGCCCATTGCTTCTTAGGCTCGCCGATACGTTGCGTGTATACACGGATGGAGTCTTTGGTTACTTCGTAAATGCCATAACCCGGTTTTCCTTCTTTGTCGCGCAGGTTGCTGCGCATCAGTACGCCCGGAATGCCGTCATAACGTAAATCCCGGTTGCTGTGATAATGCCCGCCGATAAACAGGCGCACGTTGTAAGGGCGGACGCATCCGTCACCTCATACCAGTTGTCCACATCCCCGTCCATTAGCGGGTAGTGGGTGACAAGTATCACCGGTTTGTCTTTGCCATTTTTCTCCATTTCCTCCGTCATCCAACGGATATCTTGCGGCACTACATGCCCGTAGGCCATACGCATCAGCGGACCGGAGTTGAAGCCGAGGAAAAGGAATCCCTTATGCTCGAACTCGAAGCGTTCGCCGCCAAAGATTTCTCCGAAAGCGGTGCAGCCGGAGTCGCTCCATTTCGTTTCATGGTTGCCAAGGGCTACGTGTAGGGTACTTTCAGCAAGTCAAGGCACGATTTCACTTTTTCCATGGTGCACGGTCGCCTTCTTCGGTCAGGTCGCCCGTCACCAGACAAAGTCGATACTGTCGGTGGCATTAATCTGTGCTATGGAACGCAGCAAGTCCTCAGTGGGATTCGGATTGTTCGGGGTCAGATGAATGTCTGTCAGTTGGGCAAAACGGAATGTCCCTTGCTGTGCCTGCATCCCCAGGGGGAGCAGGCAAGCCATCAGGACAATTATTAACAGTCTTCTGTTCATAGATGATGATTGGTTGATATTATTTGTTGTCGTTGAAGAATGTCAGCACAGCATTCATGAGTGCCTCTCTTTCAGAATCAGTACGTATGGATTCAAAAGGGAATCCCAATACAAAAGTCTTGTAGTCGCCCTGGTAGGCCACACCGGCACTCAGGTTGTTTTCAGAATACCGCATTACGGTGTGTGCATCTTTGGTTGCCGGTTCAATGGCGTCCGGTGATTCCACCACATACGAATCGGCATTCAGCTCATTGTGATAGGTATAGTTTCCTGAAAGGGCGGGGAACGGAGAAGCTACGCTTTTCACCTTACCCATTGTAGCCGCTTGTCCCACACGCCACTTATATTTCAGTACTTCCATCGCAAATTTCTTGTCGGCTTCGTCGGCAGTTGCAAGGCGGTTGTCCCATAAATCCGTTCCTACAAAAGCGCCCGAAACAAAGATATTTCCACCTTGCTTACAATAAGCCACAATAGCCTCCTGCATCGGTTTGCTGAAAGTCTTGAACTCCAACGGTTTTACGCCTCCCCGTCCCATCTTGGTCTGGCATTGCTTCCCAAGTATCAAGTCCACATACCTATACTCCCTCATATCCACTGGAGTATTCTTCTCTCCCTTCCTACGGGGGAGAGACTTTCATTACTAACCGATACAAACGAATATCCCGCTTTCAGGATAGCGGCACCATGTATGGCAGGATAATCGAACGTATTTCCTGCAATCACTTGAGTTTCGTAGTTCCCATAGCTGTCGCCGAAACCGGAGGCATCGTCGTCCATCCAGGGAATGGAACGGCGGTATTCCTTCATCTTGCCAATGTAGCTGATGTCCCGGATATAGGGGACCCCGTGGTCCTGCTCATCCAGAAATCCGGCAAGGAGGGTGTCGGCGGGGGTGGGTGCCGTAAAGTCGGCAGGGGCACTGATACGGTCGAATCCGTTTATCACCAATACGGTACCTTTGGAATTGAACGCCCGTCCGGCAGAAAGAATTTCGGAAGGGAAACTTTCACCGCCCTTGTTGACAGCGGTAACCTTGTAGCTGCACACCATGCCGGCGGGGAGTGTGGTGCGGTAACTGTTGCCGTCCACCAATACTCCGTTGTCGAAATCTCCGTCGCCGATGCGGGTATAGACAATGTATTTCTCTGCTATGGCAGTCGGTTCCAACGCATCCGCTACGGGTCGCCAGGTCAGTTCCACTTCATTTTCACCGGTCATGCGCAGGGCCATGTGGTCTACCGGTAGCGGTTGCACTACATAATCCATGTGGTATTGTGAGCAGAGGAACTGCAACATACCTTTATAGATGGCGCGGCTTACGGTGAAACGGAAACGCGGGTCCAGTCCGTAGCGCATGTCTGCAAAGTTTTGATGGGAAAGCAGTTCGAGCAGCATGGTAGGTACGCGGGGTACACGGGCCTCATAGTAAGATTGGTTCCATTTGCCACGGCGTGTCCATTGAGGTTCGTAGAGGGTACGCACGTCACGCACGATGTTGGACTGAATCAAGTCTGTCAGGTCGTGGCTCAGATAGCGTGATGCTCCGTTAGCGAACTTCTCATTGTAGGCGTTGGTATAGTAGATGCCGAGTGTCCCGATGATGGAATCGTTCAGTGTAGTTCCTGCATCGGAGTGGAAGGCGAAGGCCATGTTGACGGGGATGTTCAGCCCTCTCTCCGTCGGATTCACGGCAGAGCCTCCGGAAAGGTAGTTCACCCAGATACCACGGCATTTGTAGTCGTCGGTATAGTCGTTCTTTCCGTTGCTTTCTGAATATACGCTGTCCGGTATGCCTGCCCATTGCAGCCAGTAGCGGGCGGCTTCGCAGAAACGGGGATAGTTAGATAGTTGATAATTGATAGTGGACAATGGAGAATAGGTTACACGGTCTTGGATGTTGCCTGTATGGGTGTTTTGCAGGTTGCGGGTGTCGGAGCTTTTCAGGTTTTCCGTAGCGCCCTCGTTGGAGATGCGGCGGGCGATGTTCCCCATACCGCCGCCAATCTTCACGGCGTCGGCGGTGATGATTCTTCCTACTTTGGAGGAAAGGTTGCTCAGAACGACTTTGCATTCATTGTTCCGACCGGCATTGAAGCCGAAGGTGCCGAGGTAAATCCAGGTGCCGCCTCCCATTTGCTGGTTTACCTTGAACTGCGTGGTGCCGCCTTTGTGATAGACGGTGTAAAGGGCATCGTCCGCGCTGTTTGGCAAGGTTTGGTAAGAGACGTATACGGCGTATTGTCCGGTCGAAGGGATTTCGGGAATCCATTCGGCGGTGCTTGCGTTTCCTTTCTTGATGGTTTCTATAGCGCGGTAAGTGCCTTCCTTGAAAGGATTCTCAAAGTCTATGTATTGGGGGCGCAGGTGGGCGAAGCCTTGTCCTGCTCCCTGGCTCCAGAGCTTGTCACCGGAATTTTCTGTATAGACGGAACGGCCGGTCAGGCAACCGTCATTGTCTACGATGACTTCTGCCGTCTGGCAATCGCGTTCGCGGGGAAGCAGCACGTTGGCACCGGCATTTTCCAGCATCGGCACGAGGAAAGGCAATACGTAGCTTTGGGTGTAGAGGTCTTCCACGGTCTGGAAGATACGTGCACGCTGCCATTCCCAACGGTCGAGTTTCGGCTCGTAGTACCAGCCGTGGCTTTGCCATAGGGCGATGTGCCGGTTCTGCAAGCCGTTGGTAGGGGTGTAGGGGCGGAAATGTCGGTAACTAAAGGCTTGGAAGCGACGGGATTGAATGTCTTCGTCTTTTTGTCTTTTTTACTACGCAGGACTTGGGGAACCAGTTCTTCGATGCTGCGCTTGTTGGTACGGATTTGCAGCTTGTATTTGGTAAACTCCGCCGGTAGCAGGGCACTTACGCCCTGGTATATTTCGGCTACATTGTCCTCGCGGAAAGGAATATAGGCACAGTTCATGTTGGCAAACAGTTGCAGCGTATTTCCTTCCACGGCCACTGAGTCGATGCTGATACGTCCTACGGAAACTTCTTTCCGTGCGGTGGTATCCAGGAATTTCCCGATTTCCTGGCGGACATCCGTCGGAAGTTCTTGCGCACCTCCCCATTGGGGGAAGAGGGAGGCGGCAAGCAGACTAAGTAAAAACTGACGTCTTACATTCATAGATGATGTATTAAGTTAATTGTTCTTTTTATCTTTCTTAATCAATAGACAGAGACCGATGAAAGTGAACAGTGCATTGAAAATCAGCAATTCGTAGCTGAATTGATAACCTCCGAACCAGGCTTCGGAATTCTTCTGCAGAATGAAGCAGAGAACCGGGGAGGCGATGGCAACTAACGGGATGTACTTGTCACGCACTTGTTGTTTCATGAAAATGCCGAAAGCAAACAGACCCAGGATAGACCGTAGGTATAGCTTGCCAGAATATATACAGCGTCGATGACACTGGGTGTTGTTGAGAAGATTGAATACGAAAATGGTGATTCCCATGACAACCGCCATGCCGATGTGCACTTTCTTGCGCATCTTCACAACCGTCTCTTCCGACTTGCCTTTCGTTCCCAGAATGTCTACGGTGAAGGAAGTGGTCAGCGCGGTGAGTGCCGAGCCTGCGGCTGAATAGGCAGAAGAAATCAGGCCGATGATGAACAGTATGCCCACAATGGCAGGGAAATAGTTGCCGGTGGCAATCAGCGGGAACAGTTCGTCACTCTTCTCCACCGCAATCTGCTGGTTGGCGGCAAAGATGTAGAGCAGCACGCCCAGCATCAGGAAAAGCAGGATGACGAAGAACTGCGAAATGACACTGGTAATCATGTTCTTCTGTGAGTCCTTGAAGTTCTTGCAGCTCAGGTTGCGCTGCATCATGTCCTGATCCAGCCCGGTCATGGCAATCATGGTGAAGGCACCGGCGAGGAACTGCTTGAAGAAGTACTGCTTGCTGTTCACATCGTCGAAGAAGAAGATGCGGGACATGTCACTGTCGGCAATAGTGCTTACCATACCGATAAATGACAGATTGAGGTCGGAAGCGATATACCAGATGCAGAGTACGACCGACACCACCAAGCAGAATGTCTTCAGAGAGTCTGTCCAGATAAGAGACTTTACGCCACCCTGGAAAGTGTACAACCAGACCAGTGCCACCGTGATGGCCACGTTCAGCAGGAAAGGCAGTCCGAAAGGTTCGAATACCAGCAGTTGCAGCGTCAGGCATACGAGGAACAGACGGACAGCGGCACCGAGCATTTTGGAGATGAAGAAGAACCAGGCACCCGTACGGTAGGAAGACATGCCGAAACGGTTCTCCAGATATTCGTAGATGGATACCAGGTTCATTTTGTAGAACAGCGGTACCAGCAGATAGGCTATGATGAGCTGTCCGGCAATGAAGCCCAACACCATTTGCAGATAACCGAAGCTGCTGGCGGCAACCATGCCGGGTACGGATACATAGGTCACACCTGAAATGGCGGAACCGACCATGGCGAACGCCACGACATACCAGGATGACTTGCGGTTACCTACAAAGAAGCCGGCGTTGTCTGCCTTCCTTCCTGCAATATAGGATACCGTGAACAGTATCGCGAAGTAGGCGGCTATGGTGATGATTACGGATAGTGGAGTCATAATGTTTATTTACAATTTGTTCATTTACAATTTACAATTTACCATGCGGCGTTTCTTTAGTATAAACTGTTGTACCTTCCCATTTACTTTTGAATTGTACCTTCTCTGAAATTGTACATTGTAAATAGTGAATTGTACATGTCTTTATTCTTCGTAGAGCAGATAGGGCTTGCGCTGTACCTTGAATTTCTCTACGTCGTCTTTCCATCTTGCCTTGATTTCTTCGGCGCTTTTCCCTTCCTTTATCATTTTGCGCACGTAGTCGGTGCCTATCAACAGCTCGAAGAAGGAACGGAAGAAGTGGTCGTCCATGTTCAGATTCCGGTAAGCGTCTATCACGTAACTCAGGTCAATACCGCGTTTCCAGATTTCTTCATCACTCATATTGCTCAGGTTTACGCCATGACAAAGTTTGCCCAGCTGGGGCGGATTCTTGGCTCCGGGGATGCTGCGCGGGGTGAAGCTGTAGCTGTAGCCCGTCATGTTGGGATGCCCGTAGACCTGGAAGGGGAGGTCGGTTCCTCTTCCCAGGCTGACCGGAGTGGCCTCGAAGTAGCAGGTCGAGGGGTACAGATAGATGGACTTCATGTTCGGCAGATTGGGGGACGGGGAATCGGCAGCTTGTATAGGGTCTGGTGCGTATAGTTCTTGCAGGGAATGACGGTCAGGTCGCAAGTGCGTGACGCCGGCAACCAGCGTTCGCCGTTTACCATCAGGCCCAGTTCGCCCAGCGTCATGCCGTGCACCACGGGAATCGGCAGCCAACCTACACCGGATTTATATTTCATGTCCAGTATCGGGCCGTCCACGTAGTGTCCGTTCGGATTGGGGCGGTCCAGTATCAGCACCTTTCGGTTGTATTCTGCACAAGCGTCCATCAGCCGGCACATAGAGGCATAATAAGTATAGAATCTCAGGCCTACATCCTGGATGTCTACCACAAGGATATCGAACTTGCGCATGGATGCTTCGCTTGGTTTCCCGGATTTCCCGTCGTACAGCGAGAGGATAGGTACTCCGGTCTTCTTGTCTACCGAGCTGGACACATGTTCGCCTGCGTCGGCATCTCCTCTGAAACCGTGTTCAGGGGAGAAAATGGCTACTACATTGAACTTGTTTTCCAGCAGAATGTCCAGCAGATGCTTGTCTCCTATCATTCCTGTATGATTGGAGAATATGGCAATTCGTTTATCTTTTAGGATTGGAAAATACTCGGAAGTCTGTTCATCACCTAAAATAACTCGTTCTTCTTGTGCCCGCACAGTAAAGAACTACATAGCACAAAGGCTAAAAGCAGCAGTTTCTTCATAATAGTATTATTAAGGAGGACGTTGTTTGCAACAAAGATACGTTTTATTTTAATATCAAAAACACTTATTTGGGTATTTTTAGTATTATCAATCATAATTTGCAAATAGTCAACTGTTCACCTTATTAAATAATGGTTGAACTGCATCAGCTGCCTACGGAAATACTTTTTATAAAAGAGTGAGGGCCAAGTTTGCCCTCACTTTGGTACAATCGGTGGGAGTGCCGGTTCATTCTTCTATTCTTACCAGATGATAAAGTGTTCCCCGGTTCGATTTCTTGTTGAGGATGTCCAGCTTGCGGAGCGTGCGCCCGAAAGCTGCTATCCGGTTGATGGCCAACTTATCCCTCGTTTTCTGTTGCAGGTCGTTGAAAATCTGCATGGCTGTGAGCCATTCGCCTTCTTCGCTCTCCTCCGCGCCACGGAAATGGCAAAGGAAAAGTTCTTCCAATGGGTCTGCCCGCTCGAATTCCCGGTTGTACTCCTTTACGATTGCTTCGTCAGTGTCGTCCAGCCAGTAGCGTTCACCCTTCATGATGTCGTGCATGGCTTGGGCATAGAGCTGGCGATAATTGATAGTGACGTTTGTCTGGATAGGGCCGGTCACTTCGATGCAAATGAAACGGCGGCTTCCCGACGGGTCGGTCAGCAGGTCTTTCAGATTGCTGGTCCCGATGAAGGAGGCATAGCGGCGCATTTCTTGAATAGTACTACCGTAGGGCTTTCGCAGGTTGGCAACCGGTTTTTGCAGGAGGTGCTTCAAGAAGCCTTGCTGATTGGCGTTTATCTGGTCGAATTCGTCGATGTTAATCAGAAAAAAGCGGCCAAGGCTGCGCTCCGCTTCCTGCTTGCTCTTGAAGTCGATACTGTCGGTGTAGCCGAAACGCAGCTCCGGTGGCAATAGGATGCGGCAGAAAGTACTTTTGCGGTAACCTTGCGGACCTACGAGCAGGGGCGAGGTGTTGTTGCCGTGCTGTTTGTCGATTCCCCGCCAATGTGCCACCATGCCAAGAAACCACCGGTAGAACAGTTCCCTCCAGTGGGGATTGTGGCAGGGCACGAGGTCGGCCAATGCGCGGATGCGGTCTTTGCCGTCCCAGCGTCCGGTGTTATAGAGATATTCTTCGATGGGGTTGTATAGCGGCACGTAGTCCGAAGACAGGAAGCGGGTGATGTCGCGGTCCCACACACGTACTCCCTCTTTCAGTACCTTCATGGCGATGCTGCTGCGTACGCGCTGGTCGGCAGGCTGGAAGTAGAAGTGGATGGAGTCGCGCTGCCGGTATTCCAAGTCGCCAAGCACGGTGTTGTAGCGGAATTCGTAGCGGCGTTTCATGAACTCCTCCAGCCGGAAAGCAGTTTCCTGGTCTTTGTTCAGGCTGCTGCGGGTGCCGAAGCCTTTCAATTCCCCGTAAAGGTTATGCAGCGTCAGGCGTACAAGGGGTTCGTCTGCCTCCCGGTAGTAGTGCATCAGTGTCTGGCGCACCGCTTCTTCTTCAGGAATGCCGGCTTTGAAGCAATGTTCGGCAAGGCGGGACAGCAGCGGGCGCAGGTCGTCGCCCCGTCGCCAGTTGTCCAAATCGCGGAAGGCGCGGTCGAGGGCAGCCTCGAAGAGCAGGTTGCATGTGTCCGCCACTTCGTAGCCGGGAGTCATTCTCAGCAACGGATTGCTTTCCTGCTGTTTCCGTTGGCGGTAGTTGTCTTCCGAGGGCAGGGCGCAGGGCTGTTCCAGGCAGAAGGCCACGGCAGTGGGGCTATAATAGGGCTGTTCGTCCACGGTCATCCGGCAGCTTTGTAGGAGTGAAGGAGCCGGAGGGTGATGGGGAAAGGGAGAAGGGTTGGTAGCACTTCACTGCCAGGCGGTAGGCGTGGGCGTGGAATAAGGCGATATCGTCTTCATTCTTTGGAAGCCTCCGTCGGGCAGGGTGAAGCGTACCCATATTTTGGCGCTTCGTCCGCTGGAGCCACAGAAGGCGGCAAAGGTTTGCGGCAGCAGGGCGGCTTGTTGTTTCACCAGTTCGGCTTCGGCCACCCCGGCCAGGTTGTTTACTTCCAGTAGTACCAGCCCGTTGTAAGTCTTTATCCGGTGTTCTCCTGCTTTGGTGCGGGTCATTTCTACGGCGGGATAGAGACGCGGCAGTCTGTCGATATGCTCATATCGGGCGTTGGTCCCTTTCAAATGCGGGATGATGCTACGCAGCTCCGTAATGTATCCGGTCTTGTTCTCGGTTTTCAGCTTTTCCATCAACATGTCCGTTTCTTGTGTGCTGACGGCCTCTTTTCCGCTTTCGCGTTCCTCTCTGATCAGTGTGATTTTCATTCTTTATCGTGTATGTAATATTCTTGTAAAGATACGCCGGGAAAGGGGTGGATACAAGCTTTTCAAGGATTATTTTCCGATTGGCTTCTTTTTTGGGGTGGAATGTCTATATGTTTCTTTTATAAAAGGTGTTCGTTTCTTTGCTTATCCCCATAGTTTTGTCTACTTTTACACCAGAGTTTATGAACAGTCCACTAAAGTGGTCTTTCTTGTTCATATTAGTGAACGGAGCAGCTCACTACAGTGAACGGTTCTGCTCACGGGCTGGGCTGTGATATAACCTTGGTACTTCAACAGACTGCGTACGTACTTCGCACGTGTTCCGTGCAGTGCTTTATCGTATAATGTAACCCTTTAACGCAGTTTGAACTATGGCTATTTTGTTTGATTGGTACGAGAATCCGGACTCGTACGACAAATCTCCGGAAGATAAAATCCTTCATCCCCGTCTCCGCCTAAATGGGAGCAGGTCTACCGATGAATTGCGGCGGGACATCCAGGCACGTTGCTCATTGACAGAAACCGATGTGACGGCTGTGCTTGATGCTGTGTCGCACGTCATGGGCAGGGAACTTGCCGAAGGAAGGCAGGTGCATCTCGACGGCATCGGCTACTTTCGCGTGTCGCTCACCACGATCGAACCGGTAGTGGCTGCTACCAAGCGTAAGTTGACGAAGGTGAAGATGGCGGGTGTGAAATTTCGTGCCGACCAAAAACTGAAAAATGAAATTGGTACCATCAAGGCAAAGGCTTTGAAGGCAAACGAGCATTCGGCTAAACTGACGGATAAAGAGATAGACCGTCGGCTGACCAACTATTTCGCCACTCGCCCTTTTATGACACGGAATGACTTTCAAAGCGTTTGCGGCATGATGCGTACTACTGCCATGCGGCATATCCGTCGGCTGCGCACCGAAGGAAAGTTGAAGAATGAGGGAACAATGCTGCAACCGATTTATGTACCCGTTTCAGGATATTACGGTAAGAATGAGTGACTTATAACTTTGAACGAAGAAATCTTGTGGTGAGGGCAATTTTGCCCTCACTTTTTAAATTTGCTCTCACCCACCTCTTGAATGCCGATGAATAGGGCGATGCGTGCGAAAGGTGAGGGTGGTGAGGGTGGATGTGTGAAATTTAGTTTAGTTTGATGGGCGGCTGAATATGGGTATTCCCATACGGTGTATATGTTCCAAAAGGTCGGCATTCTTTAATTTGCCATAGATGGAAAGGTCTACGCTGTAAGGCAAAAGCAGGTCGTCTATTTCATCGGAAAGGCTACTTAAAGTATTATACGTAAGTCTGTCTCCCATCAGCGTGATGTCTATGTCGGAAAAAGGCTTGAAATTTCCTTTGGCTCGTGAGCCGTACAAAACAGCCTGCTCTATTTCTTCATGTTTCCGGAAGAGATTGCATAGCTTTTCCAGTTCATTGTCGGTCAATCCGTACATAGCTCAATCGAATAAGGATGGTGTATTCAAGGATTGCATTTTCTCTTCAGAGACTACATCGTTGTCATGATTGTGCGATGTCAGATTTCGGGCTTCTATAGTCTCCGTCCATTGCTTGTCATCAATCAATCCCATTTCAAGGGCTTTGCGTATGGCATCACGGGAGCTGCGGATGTCGGTATACCCCTGATATTCTGCATAGTCCTTCATCACTTTCCAGGCCAGTTCGTGGGTATATTCAAAACGCTGTATCATGCCTTCCTGCAATAATTCGTCCACTCCATCGTTGAACGCTAATTGTTCGGACATGATTGCCATGGCTTGGCTTAATTTGGCTAAAGCCTTGCGGTAGTTGGAAAAACGCTGTATCCATCGTATGTCTTGCTGTACCATGATAGCTGTTTGTTTTTAGGTAAGCAAATATAAGCTTCTTTTGTGTAACGAGCAAATGGACGGGTGCTTTTTCGCTTGTGAGGGCGATATGTTATAGTATTATCATTAATGAACGATTGGGAACATTTCACTGACTTCATACCAGTCCCCACAAGGTGATTGATATGCGACTTTAATCTCTACTTCATTATCCCATACTTCAAAAGAGTTGTAAGAAATACATGTCCATGATTGCCCTTGTATGCAAATTTCAGAGACGTTTGTCGATGACCAAGTAAAATTAGTGGCCCAATTTGGATATCCCATTAAACTTACAGTGATATTTGCATTGACAGCATCGATTTGGTCTGGAACTAAATTCCCTTTTTCAAAAGAAGCATTTGGATTGAAAAGTCTGAGATAGCTTTCTTTTTCTATTGTGAATCCAGAGGGTAAGACTATAGTTGCGTATAATCTGGGCATTGTAATGGTAGAACTAATGTTTTTACAAGTATAAACATCTCCTATGTAGTTTTGTGGGTTTGTCCCTCCGGTAGTACTCCATTGTACACTCGAACCGGGAGGTTGGTCTTTTATACTGAAACTTTTACTACTGTTGTAGCAGATGCACTTTGAGAGACTTCAGCGAATAGATTTTTATCGTAAGTCCACTTTATGCCCGTATCTTTGTTTATGGAATAATTGCACCAAAGTGTTATCGTATCTCCCAATTCAAATGTTGAAGGGGCATTGATTGGCATAGGTTTCATTTTGACATTGATGTTTCTTAGATCTGCGGTAAGTTCGATTGTACTTTTTTCAGGACGTACCATCAGGGTAGAATTACTACCTGCTTTAGTCCATAATACATTTATTGGAAAATGGTTTTTTCCTGCTGGAATTTGGGTTACCCATGTACTCTCGAATCGTTCTTGGTAGTTTGTTTTGAATCGTGCTTCTCCACCGACTGCTGAAATTCTTATACCTACAGATTGTTTTTGTATAGGAATACTTAAATCATAAGTGTAGTAACCATCACTAACATAGGGGTTCATTTCGCCCGTAATAGTACCGCTTATGTAGGAAGCACGTGTTGTGACATCAGAATAGAAATCCTTATCTTGTAACTCGTCTGTTTGTTCTTCTTTGTTGCAACTACTATTGATGAAGCAGATTAGTAGTACGAAAAATATGTTCTTCTTTTTCATGATATGTTTCTTGTTAGTATGTTATGAACGAAGGGAAAGTATATGATATTGATTTATGGTTCCTTTTAGAAGGTGCTATTCGTGTTTCTATACACCTTTTAAAGGGAATAACAAAAGCGTCCATACATTTGTATTTAGGTACATGGAATGTATGAACGCTTTAATTAAATCCAAACGAGGTACAGCGCGATATGCTGTTTTTAGTTGATTACCAACGGATTCTGCTTCATGTTTTTATTCAGGGTCAACTGTGTAGTTGGAATCGGGTAGAAATAATGTTTGGCTTCATAAGTACGGATTTGTGCATCGGAGGCATCTATATATCCGTTCTTGGTCGCTTCTTCACAGTCAGGCACATTGCTTACGTTGGCGCCCAACATGGTGTTCGGGTACTTGGTTGAATCCAATTTGTCGAGCTGGTGCCAACGGATTAAATCCCAATATCGGTACCAGTTATCCATAATCAGTTCGCAACGGCGACAGCGGCGTATCTCCCAAATCAGATTGCTTACTCCCATATTATTGGCAGGATCGGCATCTGGAGTAGTTGTCATAGCCGGCAGGCCGGCACGAGCCTGAAGCTTGTTTATGGAGTTGTTGAGATCGTCTTGTGTGAGAGAACCCATTTCGGCTTTGGCTTCTGCAAAGTTCAGATAAATAACTGAAATCCAATAGAGCGGGCAGTCGGTGTATTGGTAGCCGATGTTGTTTCGGTCGCTAACACTCAATTCTTCGGGGTTATCATACTTGCGATGCCATAACCGGTCGATGTGGTGAAGGCTGCTACACCGGCACGGCTGTAGGCGTGGCCTCTGAAAGAAAGTACCGGGTCAAGAATTTCGGACAGGCGCTTGTCGCGTACGGCCAAAACCTCTCTTATAGAGTAATTTTTGTCTGCATCCAATACGGCTGCATCGTCCTTGTTTTTCGAGGTTGTTGCCAACGGTTTTCCATCAAGGAAAAGGAAACTGTCGAATGCGTCCTTTGAAATGCCGTGCGTACCACTTGTATTGATTGTGTAGTCAATGGTGGAGTGCCTTAACGAACTTTGTGCATAAGGCTTGTAGAAAATCATTTCCGGATTGCTTGCCAGGCTGACAGAATTATAGTTGGCTTTGTAACTGTTACTTAGAGAGTAGTTTTTGGCCATAAGATATTCGCAGGCTGATACACATTCTTGCAAGTATTTGTTGGCGCGGCTCTCATCAGCGGCTTTGCCATTCTCTGCTTGAGTGCGATATTTGCAGTATGTACCTTCATATAAGGTGATGTCTGCTTTCATGCATATGCCATGTCGGTGCTGAAACGTTGCCGATTGCTGTTTGCGGTAATGTGTTCGCACGCATAATTGATGTCTGCCAGCACATGGTCCATCACTTCATCCCGGTCGGTGCGTGGTCCGTAGAGGCTTCGTTGTCGCTGGGTCGATAACTTGTCTATCCATTGAACATCGCCGTACATACGGACCAACTGATAGTATTCCCACGCACGGTTCATGCGTGCAAGACCTTCATAGTGGGCCTTTGTTGCTTCATCAAGAGAGGAAGACTGTACACCGGCAATGATATAGTTGGCGCGTCGGATTTCTGTGAAAGGGGCTGACCAGTTTGTGGAAGATGCGACCACGTTAGTGTAAGTCCAGTTATGGCTTTCTGCATCTACCTGGTCATCGCTTATTGTTTTGAAGTAGAACCATCCTCCACTGGCTCCGTTGCCAAAGCCGGTAAAGTTGTTATAAAAAGTATTGCACTGATTATCCAAATTATCGGTGTTGCTCCAGTATGCCGGAGTATTCGTGAAGGTATCCAAGGGGGATTTGTCCAGCAAATCGTTGCAACCGGTTAACATCGCCAGCGCTGTGACCCCATATATAAATAATTTCTTCATTGTTCTTAAGTTTTTGAGGTTGTTATAATGTTACCTGGACTCCAAATGAGAATGTGCGTGTAATAGGAGCTATACGTCCCCATCCACCAGCTGTAAGTCCATTGCCTGTACTGATTTCGGGGTCGACTGGAAGGTCATTCCCTTTGTGGAGCAGAAAGAGGTTGCTGCCACTGAAGTAGATACGTGCTTTCTCAATGTAGGCTTTGCGTGTCCACTCTTTCGGAAGGGTATATCCCACAGTTACGTTCTTCAGACGAAGATAGGACATGTCTGTCAAATAGCGGGATTGGGGATAGTAGTTGTTGCAGCCGTTAGCTATACCGGATACGGTACCTCCACTATTATTTGTACCACGATAAAGACGTGGATAACGGTTGCCTTGATTTACCTCATAACCGGTAATGGCGGTATAGTCTGAATTCCAAAGCACTTTGTTATAGCTTGTTTGGTGGGAATAGATGGCTACGTCGGCATGTACCATGGCGGGAAGGTTTAGGGAAGAAGTCGTCCAGTCCTCACGTTTGCCTACACCTTGGAAGTAGAGGTCAAGGTCGATACCTTTCCACGCTCCGCCTAAATGGAAGCTGTATTCGTAGCGTGGCATAGAGTTTCCGATGACTTTCAAATCGCCGTGGTCGTCTGCTGTGCCTTTTCCACCGTCAATCTTGCCATTGCCGTCTAAATCCTTGAACTTGACGTCTCCCGGGCCGTAATGGAAATTACCGGATTCCAGTCCTGCCTGGCTTGCAATGCCGTTTGCATAATTCCATGAGCGTCTGCATTTTGGCTGGTGAAGTCTTTTTCCTCGAAGTAACGGTCGGTTTCAAAACCGAAAATGTCACCGTAGGTTTTACCGGTGTAATAGGTGCTGAGCAGTTTGGAATCATTGTCCACTTTGTTACTTTAGTCTTGGAGTCACCGATGTTGAAGTTGGCATATACGTCGAAGTCGCCGAAGGTATGGCGCCAGTTCAAGTTCAACTCCCATCCACGTGTACGTAAGGTACCGGCATTTTCATAAGGAGCAGAAGCACCCAGAGTGTTCGGCAATACTTGTGCCGGTGCCAGCATGTCACGATTCTCACGTTGGAACCAGTCGAAACCTATAGTCAGTTCGTCATTCAAGAGACCCAGGTCAAGACTATATTGAGGGTGCGGATACGCTCCCAGGTCAAAGTATTGATACCAAATCCGGCATGTTATACATGGTCAGGAGATTAGCGTTGGCATTATTGTTTTCAATCCAATAGATATAGCCGGTACTTTTATTGTTCAACCGTTGGCTTATTAATTGTTCGAACATGTAGTCGCCACAGCCTCGTTGCCGATTTCGCCAAAAGAAGCACGCAACTTACCATTGCTGACAATATGTTTCAGTGGGGCGAAGTAGTTCTTCGGAGAAGCGGTAGCCGATGGATGCAGAAGGAAGAAGGCCCACTGGTCGGTATGGGGGAAACGGGAAGAACCGTCGTAACGTCCGTTCAGTTCCAATAAATAAATGCCTTTGTAGTCATAATTGATACGGCCGAAATAACCGGCAGAAGCGCGGGATGTATGATTCCAACTCAAATCTTGTCCATCCTTGCCAGCCATATTCAGTTCGGGGTATCCCTCTTGATCGTACATCACATTGCGGGTACCATACAGATATTTGTATTCCTCTTCTTCTGCGTTGACACCTGCCATTACATTCAGGTTGTGTTTTTTGGCAAATGTTTTGGTATAGTTTACGTATGCGTTGGCCGTCCATGTGTTCTGTTTGGAAAAGTCTCTCCAGATGCCGCTATTGCCTTTAGTGACGATGTAAGAGGGTACCGGTTTCCCGCTCCAATTGATGCCGTAAACGGAGTTGTCCTGCGAACCGCTGTTCATATTCTGAATGGCATATGTAAAGTCTGCATTAAGGGTCAGTCCTTTAACGATTTCAGCTTTCAAGAAGGTGTTCATACGGGTCAGGTCTGTTGTCACTTCACGATCGGCAGCTTGCTTCTGCATGGCCATGACGCGTGTGTCATAGCCGTCGATTGTGCCCGAAGGAATGAAATAAGAACCCCAACGCCACAAATATTGGTAGGTGTTGCCCATGTGTCCGGGCGTTTATAGTTCTTACGACTATAGTTGATGCGTGCACCCACCTGTAGCCAGTCGTAAACATTAGTGGTGACATTGACTGAGGCATTGTACTTTTTTAGTTCGTCCGGGTGAATCTTCATCTGTCCTTGCTTTTCGTTGTAGCCGAAAGATAGGTAGTAATTGGTCTTACCAGATGTTCCTTGTATAGAAACATTGTGGCTCATGGAAGGAGCAGCTTTGTTGAAGTAGATGTCCTGTACATCCCAGTCAGCATAATAAAAAGGAGTGCCGTCCAATACGATATAGTCACCCACGTTACTATCGCTTTGGTAGAGGTTCATAGGACGGTAGCCGGTCTTGCCGCCGTTCTGTTGCTGCCACTTTTCGGCGTAAGGTAACAATTTGTCGAAATACATACCGAACAATTCAGGCATACCGGCACCACCGTTCATACTGGCTTCGATACCCATCTTTAATTGTGTGGGTACATCGGGATAGTCCGGCAGGTAAGTAGCTTGATCCCATGCAAAATTGTTGCTGTAATTGATGGTAACCTTTTCGCTAGGCTTTGCGCTCTTGGTATTGATTAGAATCACACCGAAAGCGGCGCGCGTTCCATAAATGGAGGAAGCGGAAGCGTCCTTCAGTACGGAAATATTTTCGATGTCTTGCGTATCGAGGAAAGAAATGTCATCCATCGGAACGCCGTCCACTACAATGAGTGGATTGCTGACTTCTCCATTACTCAATGTCCCCAAACCACGTATACGCATGGAGGCTGTCTCGTCGATGGCACCACTTGTGGTGAGAATGCTTAGTCCCGGAACAGCCCCTTGCAATGCTTTGGCTACATCTTGTTGTGGACGACCTGCCATTGTCTTGTTTAAGTCCACTGTAGAAACTGCTCCTGTCAAGTTAGCCTTCTTTTGTACACCGTAGCCTACTACTACTACTTCATCCAGCATCTCGGTATCTTCTTTCAGAGTTATTCTCATCGTTTTGGCTGCCTTCACTTCTTGTGTCTGATAGCCCACAAATGATATTTTTAGTGTTGCTCCCGGTGTTATGGTCAATGTAAACTTACCGTCTAAGTCGGTAATTCCGCCGTTTGGTAGTCCCTTTTTCTACTACGCTGGCACCGATAATCGGTTCGCCGGCTGCATCGATAACTAAACCGCTGATAGTGATAGCTTGTAATTGTTCTGTTACGCCAAGCGAATTATCAGGATTGGCTTGTGCAGCCATCACGTTGCCGCTGCTTAATAACAGTGAGCTGATTGCCACTGCTGTGAGGAGTTTGCTATGTGTTAGTCCTCGTTTTTTGTGATCTTCATTCATAAATGATTGATGATTTGTTGTTAATTAAATACTTCTTAAATTTAGGGTAAGGGTAATAAGGACCGAATAGTGAGACTATTCAACTTGCAGGATTGTTTCTTTTTCCATAGGCATTTTCTCTTTTTAAAGGTTTATAACTTTATATTATCTCTTGTTTTTCTATTTGTTTGCCAAGTCCAGACGGAACTTAGTTATATATTATACAAGGTTAAAATCTTGTTAATTACTTAACTCTATTGGTTGTTTTAAGAGATAAAAAACTCGTTATTAACAAAGGTGAGAAATGATTCATTCATTTCGTCCTAACAAAGATACATTATTATTTAATATCAAGAACATTCCTTTGCATTTATTTAACTTTATATTTATACATTTGCAAAAGGAGGTTATACACCTTATTATATAAAGAATTTAAGGTTCTTCTATATTTAAAGAATGGAATTCAATCAGGCCATTCATTGGTGTTTCTTCAATGATTTCCAGTTCGATGCCAAATTCACGGGCAACTTCCCGCAAAATGGTCGCGTAGCTGTAAGCCAATGAACCCACAAAACGAATAGGATAATTTTTGTAGTCATATTGGCAGACATTACGAGTAAAGAAATTTCTCAGATTACCGGTAATCAGCTCAAATACATAGTCATCATTGGTATAATCAGCCAAAAAATAAGATATAGTAGACAAAAAGCGATTGGGGAACGGGCGGTTATACACAGATTCCATAACCTCATTCGGACTTATACGGAACTTCTCAAAGAAATCCGCCGTTACATCTTTAGGAGCCAAACCTTTCAGTACATCAGACAAGAACATTTTGCCCAATACAGCACCACTACCCTCATCCCCCAGGATGTAACCTCCTGCCCGGACATTCTTTACAACGATTTTCCCATCATAAAAACATGAGTTTGAGCCGGTTCCCAAAATACAAGCAATGCCGGCCTCGCATTTGAACAAGCCACGTGCAGCTGCCAGCAAATCACTCTCTACCTGAATTGGAGTTTTGAATTGTGCTACCAATGAAGCTCCCAATACATTTTTCTTTTCATAAGAAGTACATCCGGCACCATAATAATAGACTTGTTCCAATTTCCTTTTGAAAAAATGCTCGGGTAATCCTAACCGCACACTTCGGCTAATCTCTCTTCTCGTTTGAAAGAAAGGATTTAAGCCCTCTGTGAAGGCTCGCTGTATCAGACGATTATCTTCAACCAGCGCCCATTCTGTTCTCGTAGAACCACTTTCTGCAATTAGTTTCATAGGTAGTTAGTTTTAGAATTGAATACAAATATATAGCTTTTTTTAATCTTTCCAAGGCTATTTCAAGAAAAAATCATTTTACTGGCCATACATCTCCCTTTTGCTCATATCCTCAATCATCCAACAAAGTATTCCCACTTTTCCAACGCAACCGCGTTTTAGTCAAAACAAGACGATAACAGACTAATAATAAGATACTATCTGACTGAATTCCAAGTTCCGTCTGGACTTGGTAAATAAATAGAAAAAAGAGAGATAATATAAAAATGTGAACCTTTAAATAAAGAAAACGCCTATGAGAAATTAAAGAAGCCTTCGGAAATAGTCTGACTAATCCGAACTATATGATTCCCTTACCCTAATTTTGAAAAACTGGTTTAATTAACAAAATCATCAATCACTTATGAATGAAGATCGCAAAAAACGAGGACTTGCCAATGGTAAGTTCTTTACGGCGGTGGCAATCTGTGCTCTGTTTTTAGGCAGTGGCAACGTGATGGCTGCCCAAACAGCATCCAACGACTCACAAGGAGTACAAGAACAGATGCAATCTATCTCTGTAACTGTCACAGTTGTAGATACAAAAGGTGAACCTATTATTGGTGCCAATGTCATTGAGAAAGGTACGACCAATGGTGGCATTACGGATTTGGATGGAGTTTCCAAATTAAATGTAAAGCCCGGTGCTATTCTGCAAGTATCATTTGTGGGATATACTACTCAAGAAGTTAAGGCAACTTCGGTAATGAAGGTTGTTTTGAAAGATGATACGGAATTGTTGGATGAAGTTGTCGTAGTAGGTTATGGTGCACAGAAAAAGGTGAACCTGACCGGTGCGGTGGCTAATGTAGATGTCCAAGAGGCGATTGCAAGCCGTCCGGTAACAGATATTGCAAAAGCTTTGCAAGGTATAACTCCTGGTTTGAGTATCACGACTAATGTAGGAGGTATTGGCGTTGATTCTAATATCAAGTTGCGTGGTGCTACTGGTTCTTTGAGTGCTACGGAAGGGACAAGTCCACTGATTTTGGTGGATAATGTGGAAGTTCCCAGTTTAAGTTTGGTGAATCCGGACGATATTGCCAGCATCTCTGTCTTGAAAGATGCTGCATCTGCTTCTATTTATGGTACACGTGCTGCCTGGGGGGTAGTCTTGATTACGACAAAGACTGGTAAAAAAAATGATAAACCGCGTGTTACCTACTCTAATAACTTCTCTTGGAGTACTCCGACTGTGATGCCACAAGTCGCTAAAACCTATGAGGGAGCACAAGCTATGTTACTGGCTGCCAATAGAAGCGGCGCTTCTACTGTAAGTTCGATAGGATATAATGTCGATGAAATTGCAGTTCAGAAGATGAAGGAATGGTACAACACTTATGGTGGAATGTCACAATCGGAATTAGGCGAAATGCAATTAGGTAGAGATTTTGAAGAACGTGGTGGCAAGTATTATTTTTATCGTCAGTTTGATCCGTTAGATATGTTTATGAAAGATTGGACTCCCCAACAGAAGCATAATCTTTCTGTCAGCGGCGGTAGTGATAAGACAACCTATAATATTAGTTTAGGCTATTTGAATCAACAAGGTATTTTAAAGGTTAATACAGATGAGTATGACCGTTATAATTTCAATGCCAATGTCAATACACAGATTCGTGACTGGTGGTCTGTGAGAGCAAATGTTATGTTCTCTCGTTCCACAAAATCAGAACCATATCAATACACAAGTGGTTATACAGACGTTTGGTACTATTTGTTGCGTTGGCCTTCTTTCTATCCTTATGCTGATTACCAGGGGATTCCTTTCCGTTCAGCTATGACTGAGATAGCACAGGCTAATCGTGAAAGTTTAACTAATAACTTTACTCGTGTTAATTTAGGAACTACTATTAATCCGATTAAGGATTTGGCCATTAATTTTGACTACACTTTCGCTCTACTTAATGATTATCAGAAGCGTAACGGTGGTGAAGTTGGTGGTTGGGATATGTTCAACAGTAGTAATCCTTTGACTTATAATTCAAGTTTTTATGGTGCTACCCATAATCGTGTAGTTGAACGTAGTCGATATACAATGTCCAATACTTTCAAAGCTTATGCCACTTATGAAAAATCTTTTGTACAAAAGCACAACTTGAAGTGATGGTCGGTATGGATGCTGAAACCCGTGAAAAACTGGGTCATAGTTCAGACCGACGGACATTAGTGAACTTTGATAAACCGGAAATTAATCTGGCCATTGGTGATCAGTATGTAGATGGTACTACCTATCATAATGATTTTGCGGCAGCCGGTTTCTTCGGACGTATTAACTACGATTATATGGGTAAATATCTTCTTGAGGTGAATGCACGCTATGATGGTTCTTCTAAATTTCCCTCGGGAGATCAATGGGCTCTGTTTCCTTCTGTTTCTGCTGGATGGCGTTTAAGTGAAGAAACTTTTATGAAATGGGCAAAACCAGTTCTTTCTGATTTTAAAGTACGCGGTTCTTGGGGTACAATTGGTAATCAGGATGTAGCTGCCAACTCTTTCCTTTCTGTAATGTCTGTAAATAAGTCCTCGGGCTGGGTGATTGATGGTAAGCAAGTACCTTATATTGGTATTCCTTCCGTTGTTTCTCCGTCATTGACTTGGGAACGTGTTACTACTATTGATCTGGGTTTTGATGCCCGTTTTTTCAATAATGAACTTGGTGTCAGTTTTGACTGGTATCAGCGTACTACTTCTGATATGCATTCACCAGGTGAAACATTGCCTTCTACTTTCGGAAGCACAACAATGCCTAAGGTTAATTCCGGGGAATTACAAGGACGCGGCTTTGAGTTGTCAATAGATTATAATAAAAGATTTGCTTGTGGGCTTGGTTTAACAGCACGTGCAACTTTATCTAAGATTCGCGAAAAGATTACGAAGTATAACAACCCGAATAAGAATATTTATGGTAACTACGAAGGCAAGATTATAGGTGAAATCTGGGGATATGAGACAGATCGTCTGTTCCAATATGAAGACTGCTATCAAGATGCAGATGGAAAATGGTTTATTGATACCAATAAAGTACCTTCGCAGGCATTGTATGAAACCGGTGCATTCAAATATGGTCCGGGTGATGTAAAATATAAAGATTTGGACGGTAATGGTGAGATTACTTATGGTGAACAGACTTTGGAGGATCATGGTGACTTGAAACGCATTGGTAATACTTTACCAAACTTTGAATACGGTTTCTCTGTAGCATTGACATATAAGGATTTTGACTTCAGCACATTCTTCCAAGGTATTGGCTCAAGAGATGTATGGGCTGTTGGGCAAACTGGTATTCCGGGATTTATGCCAGGCGAAGGGTGGTTAGAGCATCAGATGGATTATTGGACTCCTGAAAATACAGATGCATTCTATCCTACACCGACTTCTCACTCTTGGATAAACAACGGACAGAATTTCCTGCGTCAAACTCGTTATTTGCAGAACATGTCATATTTGCGTTGTAAGAATATTACATTAGGTTATACTGTTCCGGAAAAATGGATGAAAGTAATAACTTTTACAAGTGGTCGTATTTATGTTAGTGCGGAAAACTTGTTCGAGTTTGATCACACTAATATTCCGGTTGACCCTGAAACGACAGAGAAAGCTGCTGCTTCTAACGGTGAGTACAAATTTGGTAAGAGTTATCCGTTTATGAGATCTATTTCATTTGGTGTTCAACTTACATTCTAATAAAATTATGAAAACAAAAATATTTGCAGTTTTAGCATTGGCTGCTGGTCTCTCTTCCTGCTCGGACTTTCTGGATCGTCCGCCTATGGATCAGATAGAGAATAGTGCAGATTTCTATAATAGTGAGAATAATATTCGCTCTACGATATATGGATGGTATGATATTTATTTTACCGGTTATCAAAGCGGTTGGGTGAAATCGGATTTTTTCGACGGAACTAATGTTGCTAATTGGGTAGATGATTTGGCGCAGAAAGAAGCGACTTTCTTTACAAATACAGCCCCTGCAACTAGTGCCGACTGGTCTTTTGCAAACGTTCGCCGTATTAACCTTGTGTGTGACGGACTTGTAAATTCCACCTTGCCTGAGAGCGTTAAGAACCATTGGATAGGCGTAGCACGCTTCTTCCGTGGTATGGAATATGCTCGTTTGGTAAGGATGTTTGGTGATGTTCCATATTATGACCATGTTGTAGATAATACGGATGAAAAAGCTCTTTATAAAGGGAGAGATTCCAGAGATTTTGTAATGGATAAAGTGTTGGAAGACTTGGAATTTGCTGCAGACAATGTAAAAGAGGCTGATGGAACAGATGGGCTTTGTGTAAATCGGCATGTGGTGAATGCTTTTGAGTCTCGTATTATGTTATTTGAGGGAACCTGGCAGAAGTATCGTGAGGGAAATACAGAATTGGCAAAGAAGTATTTAGAGGCTGCAAAGACTGCCGCGAATAGAGTAATGTCTGCGCAAAAATATAAAATTTCTAGTGATTACAAAGCATTGACTATTTCACTGGACTTGGCTGGTAATCCTGAAATGATATTATATCGTTCTTATGTGGAAGGTATTCTTACTCATGCTGAAATGTCATGGCAATCAGAACAAACATTGGGCAATGGACCTTCTAAGGATTTGGTTGATAGCTATTTGACAACTAATGGGTTGCCTATTCATCAAGACGGAAATACAGTATTTAAAGGTGATAAGGTTTTCAAGGATGAAATGACTGACCGCGACCCACGTTTGGCAGCCAATATTGATCTTGAAGGTGTACGTTTAAATGGTATTGCAGGTGCGGTATATGGTATTGGAGGTTATTTTGGTACTCGTTTTGTTAACGAAGATTTATTCAATACTGCTGCAGGACAGAGTAATACTAATACAACCGACGCACCTATTATGAAACTGAATGAGGTGCTATTGAATTATTTGGAGGCTGCTGCTGAATTAAATGATATGGGAGCTTATACCTTGTCACAAAAAGATTTGGATATTACAATTAATGAAATTCGTAAGAGGGCTTCTGTAAACATGCCTGCTGTTACATTAAGTGGTAAGAACTTTAGTGTGAATGGGGTGATTATCAATGACCCAGATCGTGATTTAGGAAACTCCGAAGTGTTGGTGACTATGAAGTTTCGCCTATCCTTTGGGAAGTACGTCGTGAAAGACGCATCGAATTGGTGTATGAAGGCATTCGCTTCGATGATATTCGCCGTTGGGGAAAATTGCATTATGCGGATATGAAGATTAACAAAAAGTTAAACTTGGGGGCATGGTTGGATAAGGAAGCTTATTTGAAAGAATATAACCAAGCTAACGGAACGTCATATACCATTGATGATTTGAAAGACATTCTTTTGGATCGTGAAGGTAATTCAGGTTATATCAAACCTATCCAGGTTTCTTCATTATTGCGTACTTATGGAGAAAAAGATTATCTTTATCCTATCCCGACAGGACAGATATCCTTGTATAACAGTAAGAGTGAACAACTGGGAGATTCTTCTATTAAGTTAGAGCAGAACCCAGGCTGGTAATAAGATGCATCACAATGGGAGCTGATTAATTGCTACCCATTGTGATGCATGTTTATTTAGTTGAATCTATAATGCGGTATACTTGCCTTAATATTTGAAAGATTACAAATAGTTGAGTTGTTATAAACTTAAATTAATATTTATGAGAACATTAACGAAGCTTTTGTGGATTTTATTGCTAGGAGTTGTTTTTTCTTGTCAGGACAATGTGATTGACGCAATTGATGCGACGATAGATGAAAAAAACTTTGATACGAAAATGTATGAGACTTCTGTATCTGTGGAAGATGCAAGAAATGTTGCTGAACTTTTTACTGTAAAGGATGCTCCTCGGACTCGCGTTAGTAAATCTGTCAAGGAAATAATTACTATTGAGGGAGAAGTTAATAAGCCAAGTATGTATATTAGGGGGCGTAAAATAAACTGTGTCATGCGGCGTTTTTTTCCAAGCTCATCGGTCGGGGATCGGCCAGCGCCAAGGGGGTGCACCAGCACTCCCGACGAGCGTAAAGTTACAACAATTTAAACCTATCTCCAAACTTTATCGCTAATTGTTGTGCGATGG
>ENA-OQCK01000101-OQCK01000101.1-human-gut-metagenome-genome-assembly--contig:-NODE-101-length-47730-cov-3.958637_pt1 | contig 47730 bp, 52 predicted proteins | sample MGYA00242498_ERZ504578 | MGnify/ENA primary metagenome ERZ504578 (study PRJEB26092, sample SAMD00036229) | human gut metagenome | host: Homo sapiens | study: EMG produced TPA metagenomics assembly of...
CTTCGACGCCACGAAAGGACACGACCTGATGACGGCGAAAAAGACGGGTATCTCCGTCATGGCAGGCCAGACAGAGCCTCCCGGTCCGGTAGCCCTCAAATTCCAACATTTGCTGGCACGCATCACCTTTGCGGCACGCAGTGAGGGTGGCAACGCCACGGTACATTCCATCTCCCTTGAGGGGCTGGATGTCAAGGGAGATTACGACAGCGGCAAGGAACCCCTGTGGAGCAACACGGCAGAGGGAACCGTCAGCGTGGAGAAAGAGACTTCCGTAACTCCAGCCGGAAATGCGGACGTGTCGGGCGACCTGCTACTCATTCCGCAATCGCTCACGGACGGGGTGAAACTGACTGTCACCTACGATACCGATGCCGAGAGGGGAAAGACCGCTTCCTACACCTTGCCTGCCACCACCGTGAGCATGTGGGAGGCGGCGAACCATTACCGTTACTCGTTCACCCTCACCGGCGGAGGCTATATCGTGTTCGACCCGCCCACGGTCAACGCATGGAGCGACGCCATAGGCGGGAACGTAACCATCGACGTGACCCAATAACCCAATTATAAGCTATCTGTAACTTGACGATAAAATGAACATCCAAATGAAGCAACGATACATACTTCCGGCTCTCCTGCTTCTCTGCTCCGCCTGCCAGCAGGAGGAATGGGCGCAGCCCGAAGCCGACAGTCCCGACGCCATCCACTTTGCCGCCCCGGTCATTACCGTGGAGAAACTCACCCGGAGCACGTTCCACGACGCATTCCCCACCGGCGGCACGTTCGGCGTACTGGGCTACTGCGTGCTTATCAGCGTGGCAGTAACACCGAAAAGGACTGGGCATCGGGCAGCGCGAACTGGGGTAACAAGAGCGGCAACGCCTTCCCCGACGTGTTCTTCAATCAAGCCGTCACCTACAACGGCTCGGCCTGCACTTATGACTATAATAACAGTGGCGGCCCGCGAAATGGTACAACACGACGGAAAATCCGGCGGCGACCTCCCCCGACAGCTATCGGTACACCTTTTTCGCCTATTACCCGAAGGACGGTTTTACAGTGGAAAGTCCCGCCAGCGCCACCACACGGGGCGTGCCGAAACTGACGTTCACCATGCCGTTCGGCGAGACGGGCGATGTAGCGACTACCACGTTGAACGACATGCAGACACCCGACGCGATGGTTTCCGTCGTCTATAACCACCTGCGTACCACGGGGAACGTGGCTTCAATTTCAGCCACATCATGACGGGCTTGGCTTCGCCGTGAACAACTACAATTACGGAGATGAAAAGAAGGAAACTGTTACCGTCAAGCGTGTTACCTTGTCGGGCCACTTCACCCGCTCGATTACCATCGATTTCAGCAAGAATACCAACGAAGAGGGATTCTACACCTACAGCGGCACCTATCCCGGCACATACGAGATATATAACAACGAGACAGGGCTTGCAGTAGCTCCCAACAGTTCCGTCAGCCCGATAGGCGACAAGCACCTGCTTCTGTTGAGCAACGCCACGGACGGCACTTATTTCGGCAAGGACGTGGAGGTTTCCGTCGAATATACCTACAAAGGGGCGGATAAGACCGCTACAGCCGAACGTCCGACACAGTTCCAGCCCCGTGCGGGTGTCCGCTATACGGCGCAGCTCAACTTCGTGGGCGAAACCTTCGCGCTGAACTTATTGCCGCCGATAACGAGTTCTGGGAAGACGGGGGCGACAGCGACGTCTCTATCCAATAAAACAACAACCGAAAACAGCATAAAGATGAAAAAGATACTTTATTATTTCCTGCCGGTGGCCTCCATGCTCTTGCCGGCAGCCTGCACCACGGAGGAGGACTTTGGCGGCGGTACCGTTCCGCCCGGCGACGGATTCACCATCGAGCCGTCTGCCAGAACATGCTGCCGCAGCAAGTCGTCACCCGCTCGGCCATCGCCAAGGACGACAAGGAGAAGCGCATCAACCAGCTCTACCTGTTCTTCTTCGACGAAAACGGCGACTATCTGGAATCGAGCAACACGAAAGTATTCTCGCCGTATATGGCTCCGTCGGCGAATACGACCAATGTCAGCATTCCTACGGACGTGTTTAAAGATCCGGCACTCGCAAAAAAAACTACCATCTAGCTTGGCCAACGTGACTCCGGAGGTGGTAACTGATGCCAACGGCGACGGTTATCCCGATAATTTCCCCCAATATAGCAAAGACGGGAAAAAGCCCAAGGAGCTGCTCGAAGCGTTCGTGTACGATCCTGCCAATTATACTCCTAACACCCGCGATGACATCACGACCCTGCCCAGCACGGGAATGCCGATGGCGGGCAAGAGCGCGACCGTGAACCTCACCGAGAAGGGAAGCCTCACGATGCAGCTCAAGGCACTGATGGCCCGCATCGACATCAACATCAGTATCGATTCCGACCACTCGGACGAGAGCGGACAACTGCCCCGCCTTTCCATTGCGGAATGGGGCGTGTACAACATGCCTACCGCCGTACCCCTGACCGAGCCTGCCGATGGCCAGACCAGCCTGACTACCGATGAGCCATACCGCAATGTAGAAAACATACAGAGCGATGCCGTCGTTTACAACCACGGCGGGGCCGCCTCCCTGACCTTCTACATGTTCGAGAACATGATTGAACCGGACGAAGATCCGGAAAACTATCAGTATCCGGCTGGAGTAGAGGACGATGTTGACAAGCAGCGGTGGAAGCCGAGACTTGTAGGCGAAAACAGTAAGGCTACCTATTTCAAGATGAGAGCTACTACACTACCTATAACGGCGACCCTCCCTGCCCGCAAATCAGGATAACACCACCATCGAGGCCGAATATACCTTCTATCTCGGAGGCAACCCGGTGAATGACTTCAAGGTGATACGCAACAGGCACTACGCCAACAACATCGTCATCAGCGGACTGACCCATGTGGGCAACAACCCGGACCACATCACCTTCGATGCCCGCGTCAACATCACCGAGCAGAACAACCCGTTCTACCTGTCCATGCTGCGCGAGCGTGACCACGACGCCCACTTCTGTATCACACCTTTGGACGTGTACCTCTTCGAGGAAGATGAGAATCCAAAGATGAAAGTCAGCATAGCCGACCCGGAAAGTCACACTTGGATACGCATGGAACGTGTGCCAGCCGAAAATATGGAGAATGGAACACTCTCTGCCGACATGAGTACAGATACCCATTTGGCGACCGGACAGAAATGGACTGCGGGAAACGGCAAACGCAAATACTTCACCACGGACTTGGTGACCAACACCCTTGCCCAAAACACCGAATACACCATCAGCAGGAGCCGTGACCGCATCTATTTCTACTTGGACGAAAACCTAAGCACGAAAGACCGCACCGCCACCGTCAACATCTCGTACACCGACAACAACACGCAGACGCCACGTACCCGTACCATTGAAATCGTACAGCACGGTCTGTTGCCGGTACAGTGGTATTATGAAGGCAGACTTCAAGGCACTATCTACGTGGAAGCCTATGAGGAATATATATCCCATTACGACCCCCTGAACGAGTTTGAAGGGGATTATATCTATGACGGTTTGGAATGGGGTTGTAATGGTGAATACATCGGAGGTCCGCTAAATAACGAATGGACGGAAGGAAACAAACATGGGGCGGCAGCTACCCGGCGCATTATTACCCAAGCTGGACAATCAGAAATGAACCTGAACGAAAAACCCCGCTCAGCGGCGGAATATTGCTATAACAAGAACAAGCGCAATGCCAATGGAGCCGTACAGGGCATGAGCAATTCTTCCGGTTGGTTCCTGCCCGGTATCTCCCAACTGGAAAGTATTCTTACCTCTTATTACAATACATACACGGAGTTCCAGAACAATTTCTACTGGTCATCGGCGGCAGCAAAAGATAGAACAGGAATATGGCCTGCGTATATCTATCCAGAGAGCACCAGCTATGCCCGTGCCACCAAGCCCTGCCAGACGGTGGTTATGCAGAAAGTGATTGGGACGATATATACACGAATGATAACGGCACTACCGGTAAAGCACCCCGCATCAATAGACCTCTCCGCATCCGTGCAGCCTACGTACCGCCCAGTGGCGTAACTATCCAGTGACAACCGCCAAACTTTAATTCCGTGTCTTACTCACTGCCCGTCTGTAGGAAACCCCTCTACAGGCGGGCAGTGCTGTTTTTATTCTCCCGGTATGTCTTTGGCCTGTACAACCGACATGCACACGCACGTTTTATACGTCGGTCGGGATAGAAAAAGGTGTGACAATATCAAAAGAACCTATTCAACAAAAAGAGGTTTGTAGCCTCCCCAAAAGCCCCTCAAACCTATGGCAAAGGCATCAAGGGGCTTTTCTTCTATCAGCGAAACAGTAATAGACATTTGGGTTCGCGTTATCTGATTGTGTCGTCCGCAAAACACCTTCGGCGTCGGAACTTATCTGTCATCCGACAGAAATACGATAATAAATATAGGATTTCTTTACCGCTTTTTATTTCTTCTTCAAGAAACGTTCCGTGAGCCATTTGCGCACCGGGAGATCATAGCACTTCAGGCAGGCATAGGCAAGCGCGAACGCCCCGACGAACGTGAGCAGCATGTAAGGAAGGCCTTCGGCAAGTGTCGCCTGACGGTTGAACGCCCATGCCGTATAAATATAGACCAGCGGATAGTGGGTGATATAGACGGGATAGGATATGTCGCCCAGAAACTTGCATACGGCAGCGGAGCGTTTGCCCGTTATCCTGCCTCCCGCTCCCATCGAGACGATAACCGGGAAAATGCAGATGATGCAGAAAGCCTCGTAAAGCCCGTTCATCCAATACCCGTCCTCCCCACCGATACGGGGCGCGGAAAGCACGGCGATTATCATCAGGCTGCACCACCCAAAAGCATTCTTGCGGGTGCGTATCAGCCAGCCAAGCCGGGACAGGAGCAGTCCGCCAAAGAAGGGTACATCAGCCGGACCAGTCCCACGTACTGCTGTTCCCAGTTCAAAGCCCATCCGCCCACGATGTCGCCGGCAGGTGCGGTAAGGCAGCGGTGTACCGTGAAGCACGCCGCTATCGCCACGAGGACAGTCAATGCCGTCTTGCTGAACTTGCGGATGAACAAGGCGTACAATATGTTGCCGATGTATTCGTAGTAAAGCGACCATGCCGGCCCGTTCAGCGGGTGCATTTCCATCCATCCCCGGACGTCCCACTTCAGCGGCAGAGGCAGTAACGTACAACCCAGCAGCATGACCAGCAGCACCGCACCGGCGGACACGCCCTCCATTGCCGGATAACAGGGGGCATCCTGAAACCAAAAGAGCGCGGCTCCCACGATACTCCCCATGATCACCATAGGCTGTAGCCGGATAAGACGACGCTTGAAGAAGGTTCCCGTGCTCATCCGGTTCCAACGGTCATCGTATGCGTAGCCGATGACGAAACCCGAAAGCATGAAGAAGAAATCGACTGCCAGATAGCCATGATTGATAATCTGGTTCAGATGGTTGCCGCCGGAATGCGCTTCCAGCAGATGAAAGGCCACTACCATAGCAGCCGCCACACCGCGCAGTCCGTCCAGAATCTCGTAGTGCGGCTTCGAGGTCAGATAAGAGTTTTGCATGTTCATGAATTATACCGGTAAAAGACTGAATGCAAAGATAGTATATAATAAATAATTACGATGTTCGTTACCGATTAGAAAATATCAAACAGTCAGATTTCCGTTTAAAAAGAGAGCCGATCTTCACAGACAGGCTCTCCATAAACGAAAAAAAATGTTTTTATATCGTATGAACAAAAAGTATTATTTGAGATGCAGCATAACCTTTGTATGGCGGTTGGCCTCATTGGGCGCATAATCGGAAATGCCGCCTTGGTGAGTTTTGGTTATCTTGTCGCCCGACACCCCACGTTTGATTAATTCTTCAGCGATATAATCGGCTCTTGATGCACTCAAGACATTGTTTACGGATGCTGTTCCGGTCATACTGTCAGCTGCACCAATGACGCTTACCGATAACCCGTACTTCTTCGCTACTCTTGCCAACTCGTCGAGATTAAGCGTCTGGGAGGTATCCGTGAGACGCGCCGTATTGAGTTGGAAGAAGAAATACACGGGTGAGCCGATACACTCTTTTCCGTTCTGCATACGAGCCAAATATTGCATACAGAGTGTGTCTTGACCCGCACAAAGGGGAATTGTGTCGGCAGATTGTGTACCCTTCCCATCCAAGGGAGATTTCCCGTCCCACTTCCGGTTCTTAAGTCTCGCTTGAAGCGAGTTCAGACCGCTGTAATTGTTTTTGGGATAACGGTTGCCGTCGAATGCATCGTCGTCATCAAAAAGATGGCTGTACTTGTCGAGCAATCCTTCGATTTCCAGAATCTTTTTCAGCTCAGCGAGTGTCCGTCGGTCTCTGTCATGCTGCCCTGCATAAAGACGGTTCTCTTCCGACAAAGCATTTACGCGCTCGACAAGCCACTGATCGCGGCGGATATAAGGACTTGGGTCTATGGCGCGTTCCAACCGACCCTGCCGATATGAAAAGAAAATCCGGCGGTAAGCGATAACATGTGGTCACCAAAACGGTTCTCCTTACCATACCCGTCGAAATCTTGGAAAGTGGTTGCGCCGGAGAGTTCCACGAGGGCGCTTACCCTTTTGGAAATCCGGTACTGCCCCTGTATACCATAAGAGACTGCAAACGGGTTATGCCCGTTGGTCGCATGATGCAGCAGCCCGATACCGGCAAAGGGAGCCAGATGCCAGCGTACCTGTTCCTGACGGGAATAACTGCCGCCGAGCACATTCCATAGCAGATCCGCATGGAGGTGGTGGTATTCCTGCACGGCCAGCGTACCGTCCTTGAACTGCAAGCCGCTATAATTTATGCGTGCGCCTACCCACGGGGTGAACCACTTGCCAATGGCAAGGCTATACGAGGGTTTCAACCTCCCGAACAGGTCTTCGCAGCCAAGCGGGGTGCCGAGAAAGGCCGTCGTGCCTCCGGCGATACTGACGAACCAGTTGCCGTTTCCCCGTGCCGGGACGACCACTCCGTCAAGATATGAGGGCTGTAACGGCTGCAGCAGTTCAGTGTCATCGTAACGGAACATGCAGCGTACAGTATCCTTCTCCGTGGGTTGTACATCCGCACGGGCTTGCAGCGTACAGAACGCCGCAAAGATAAAGATGATATTCTTTGTCATAATTCCAATTTTTTAATTGTAATCTATTCAGTTTTCAGGCAATCTTTGCCATTTATCGTTTGGGCTTTTTGCCGATGGCCGGACGCATCATGCGGCTCGCCATTCTCATGCAGCGGAGCGCCCATGCCCGGTTGTCCTCGTCGTCATCGCGTCCCCATTTGAGGTCACTGCCGCCACCACCTCCGCCACGTGTTTCGGCAAATGTAGTGGCATCATCGACCATGCCGAGGAACAACAGTGTGCGCAGTGCATGACTTCCGTGCCTTGTTCTGCCACGGAGCGCACGAGGTGCCATCGAACAGTTGCGTTCGGAGGGCTTCATACGTGCCGACAGTTCCCGCCACTCATCGACCATGTTTTCCAGCATGGCATCCTTGAGCAGGCTGTCCACTTTGGAATGTACATCACGGGTGTATTCGTAGGCTTCTTCCTTAAGCTGTTCCGTGCGTTCCTGAATGGCATCCATATTCTCTTTGAGGTCGGAAAGCTGTCGGTCGCAGTCTGTAACTTCTCCTGTTTGTCTGCCAGTTTCCCTTGGATAGCGACCAGTTCTTTTTCGAGTTTCTCTTTCTCGGCGGATATGGCCAAGGCATCGTCTTTTCGGGAGTTCATGTCATTTTCGAGTGCTGCCAGTTGGGCCTCCTTTTCGGATTTCTCTCGTCGCAGGTTTTCCACCATTGAAGTGAGACCCTTTACCCTGCGCTCTGCCAGCCGTATATCCGAATGAAGATCGGAAAGCACTTTTTGGTGGCGGTCAATATTCTCCTCGATAGTTGTACACTCTTCCGAGAGCATACGGCGGTATTCTTCCGTCGTCCTGTGCCGTGCGCCGGTCTCGGCGACGCTCCGGCCTCTCGCCATTCCCCATTTCGTGTTGACCTCGGCGAAAAAGTCCGTATGGAGCTGTTTCATTCTCGCACTATATTCGAACTTGTCCTTTCCGGCGAATATCTCCTTGTACGCAAACTTCCCGTCTTTGATTGGCAGAAGCGTGCAATGCACGTGCGGATTCAACTCGTCGAGGTGTACAATGAAGGCGGCAACATTCTGCTCTCCGTATCTGCCACAAACGAATGAATAGACATCCTTTGCCCAACGTTCGATGTCGCTCTTCCTTTTGATGCTGGTATTGTCCGCACCTTTTTCAAAATCCACCTTCTGCGTACCGAATGCGAGTTCGTGCATCCGCTCCCGCGAACCTCCAAAGATGATGTTTACCACCGTGCGGTATTTCGGTTCGATCAGTCCCTCGTTGGGGTCCTTTATTCCGCGACGGCCCAATATGTCCGCCATCCGTTCCGGGATATTACGGCTCGTGTCAATAGGGCGTATCTTGCCTCCGGACGCAATCTCGAAGTTCAGATGTTTGCGAGTGGGATCGTAGTTGCCCTTACTCATGGCGTACTTCTCTGCCTCTTTGCTGCGATTGCGCAGATGTTCGTTGCCTTGGGCGGCGGTGATTCCTTTCGACACTTGAACGTCAAGAACCTGTTTTGCATTTGCCATACTGCTTCCGTGTTATTTCGGACAATCCCCCGTGTCCCCAGCTTGCTGCTTGTACGGACACCCTTCCCACCGACGAATGTCGGTCGGGGTATTAGGCTCCCCCTTCCCTTTGTTCAGTGGCAGACGGGCAAGCCCGGATGCTGCTATAACTGGAAGGATATTTGAACCTGAACCGGGGAGAATTGCCCGTGGTTATACAATCTTTGTCTGCGAATCCCTGTTCAACTTTCTTCCTGCGCCTTCGCTAAAAGCGATAGAAAGGGTTTACGAAGCGATTCGAGGCGTTCCGTCTCTTCGTCCATACCGAAATCCGTTCCATCCGGCTTTCCGTCGATAACAAGCTCTGCAAGCTCTTTCGAGGCTTCGATGAACGCCGCCCATTCCCCACCGAGATCGGACCGGAAGAACTGCACGAGCGGTGAGCCGTCGTCGAATCTCGACTTGCGCAGAACCCGCCATAGGGCGGCATGGGCGATACACTCCAAAACGGTCTCACGCAATTGTTCTTCTGATCGGAGGGTATGCACGGATGTCGTGCCGGAATGGTTGTCCGGATAGGCCGGCTGTCCTGTCCGGTTATCTCCGCCAAGGTCTGACGCATGATTTGTCCGCATGATTTGCCGACATCGAAAGAAGTTGCTTTGCCAATCACCCAATCGTACAATATTCCTTGTATTCTTGTGGCAAAGTCCGTTTCTTTCTGCCCACTGTCCGGCATGTCAGGCGTGCCGATTCGCAGGTGCATGGTAATGATGACGCTTTTCGCCAGCCGGATACGTTCCAACTGCCCGAATGCTTCGAGCGTGTCCAGAAACGAGCGGACGGTGGCGCGGTGCCAATGCCACTCGGATGCAAGGTCGGAAACGGTCACATGGCACTGGCAGGGACCGAGGTCGTAGTCTTGTTTCCTTAAAAACGGGGAGACGAAACCTGCCAGCGATTTATCCAACAGGTCGCAGTAGGCTTCTGTTCTTGTTTTCCGCTCGCCGACTTTTTCTTTCAGATAGTCGAACACTTCCGTGTTGGCCAGTATGGTGGCGGGTGCTTCATTTCTATTTCTCATTTTCGTTCTGTTTTTGATGATTCATATCGTGCGGATTGTATGGACTGCCATTATCCGCATTATCATGCAGTCTTGCGTGATGATACTATGATAACTGTCGGCTAATGCTCCGGGATATTCCAGCCATTCGAGGAATTTGCGCATGTCTGTCCTTTCGGACATGACCCTTGCCGACGGGTAGAACAGGGCAGCCAAAAGAATAAAGCGATGGTTACGGACATCGTGTACAGATGCGGCACGAAGCCGATGACCAATGCCAAGAGCGCAAACCAGACGAAACGTTTCGGCCGGTCGAGCAAACAGCGCATCCATCGGTCCGCCCGCCGGAAAGAGGCCCATGCGGCACACACAATGGTGGATGGCACAACACCGAACTCGCCGGGGTGTCCGCTCGTATAGACATAATGGAAGAGGAGCAATACGATAAGCAGCACATGGGTGTACAACCTGCGGGCCTTTTCGCTCCATATCATTTTATCGTAGAATTTTGCCATGAAGTAACGTCTGCTCCTGTACAACAGTGCCGGAAGGACGACAGGCATTGCAAGAAACACAAACTGTAATATAATCCAAGTCATAACAGGTAATAGGGTTTTGAAGGTATGTGAACGGGCCGTACCACGAGTTCCAAGCGGACAATCCCGTGGGTGGCCAAGCGGATAATGTTCTCGGTGTCTTCAGCTGTCAGGGACGATGCGCCTTTCTTCATCCGGGACTTGAATATGCCGTTCTGCTTGCGGTATGTAGCCAGTGCCGCGTCCAGATCATGCTCCGGAATCGTCCACGTCATGCCCCGGTCGTATGTGCCATGCGGTTTGCAAGCACGCAGTACCAGCGTGCGGGAAACCAGGAAATCGGTCCGGTTGTTCCTCGGAATGACGTGCTCCTTGTAGAGGTTGTCATCGGCCACCTCTATCCATGTGCGGTATGTGTCGATGCAGAAAATCATCTGGCGATATATCGTGTTTCGCATAGGAACTGTTTTACATGAAATCCAACAGCACGTCTTCCAGCTCCTTCTTGTACTTGAAGCTGCCGTTTCCGGTGTGGAGTTTCAAGTCGAGAGACAGGTCGCCGTACATCAGTTCCAACGAATCGTAAACGGTCGCGATGACGCGGTTTACCTTACCGTCCGCGTCTGTCCGGGCGTCATCTTGAACATTTGTCCGAAAGCGGGATTGGAGTAGGCACAGGTGCTATGACCGGATTTTTCCAATCCGACCGGCACATGGTGGTAGAGCGTGATCAGCTCCATGTCGTCCTCGAATATGTCCATGACCTCCTCCAAATCATAGGGGTCCCGCAACGGGAACGTGAGCAGAACGTAGTCGCCGTAAAACTGCGGCTCCTCCATTGTCGCCACATTGAGAAGCTGCGGCATTTGCAGGGGTACGAACGACATGAAGTCATCCAGAAAGTGTCGTAACATAATCATATATCGTTTATTTTATGAATAGGCTTTTACAAAGAGGCGATGAATATCTCCATGAGCATACCGGGCAGCTCGTCCAACCGGTTGTTCTCTGACGACAGGATTTTACGCAGTGTCTCGAAAGCGCCGGGTGTTTCGGTCGCAATCCGGTCGAGGGCTTTCTTATCCTCTGGGGAAAGAAGCGTCATACAGAGGCCGTCCAAGGAAGCGTAGGGCTGGAGTATCATCCAGATGTAGGCGTGCGCCTGTTCGGGTGTCGCGATTTCGCCCCGATGTATGTCGTCGAGACAGGTACGCACGTTCTGTATCAGTCGGCGGTCGGCACGCAGGGCCATGTATATCAGGGCCTCCTTGTAGGTAATCTCTTTGCGTCCGGCAGCGAGAAACACCTCGGAACAGCACTTCTCCGTGTCGCGGGTAATGTCGGCCATGTTTGCACTGCCGGAATCGTGCAGACCGGACAGAAAAGCGCGAAAAACGGCGTCTTCTTTCTCGATGAATCTCTTGAGGTCACGACTGTCGTGTATGCCGTTGTTCAGGGTTCCGGCAAGCAACTTACGATATGCCGACAGCGTTTGCTCCTTGTTGCCACGGTAGGCAGGCCGTTTATCCAGCGCTGCGAAAAACGGGCGGATCTCCTCGGCGGAACGGTGTAGTTCCACGTCTCCGGCATAGGGAGAGAACCGCTCTTTTAAGCTCAACACTTCCTTGTAGGTGCGCGGTTTCGACAGGGCCAACCGGGAAAGTTCCGAGCAAATGGAGTCGTGTAACAGACGACATTCTTCCGTGTGCCGGAATGGGCCTGACGGGCCGTGTCCTGCCGAATGGCTGCAGCCACGGAATCTTTCAAGGTTTGCCATTCCCCGATACATACAGTCAGCTCTTCAAAGGAAAGTTCTTGGGACTTGCGTATCTCGGAGAGGTACTCTCTGTACAGACCGGCAGGCGTGTCTTGGGGTTCCGCCAGTGATTTGCCGTTCGGACTGTCGCATGACGGGAATGTGAAAACGGCAATCGAAGCGGCAGAAAGTCCAGCAATGGGAAGTATGATTTTTAAGTATGATTTTCTACTATTCATTGTTCAATTTTGAATTTTACAGCGCAAATCTAAGTATTATTTTCAAGATGGCAAGTGTTGAAATTTGTTTTATAAGCTATTTTTAACATTACACTTAATAGTTTGATTTTCAATGAAAACAAGTGAAAAAAACGGGAGATTTAAGTGCTTTATTCGATTTTCCGTTCAAAGTATGGTTTAGTTTAAAATAAAACTGTTATATTTGTACTTGTTATCATAGAAGTGTACAATGAGATGGCAAAAGTAGGTTACATATTTAAGGCGGATCGTTACGACGGGTTCGAGGCTGACAAAGAATGGATGCAGAAGTACGGCTGTGTACAAGTGATAGAGGAACCGGTCGAAAGCGAGGCGCTACGGCCTAAATGGAAACAGCTTGTGGCGAGCCTCGAAAGGGGTGACGAGGTAGTGGTGGCCAAATTCAGCAATGCCCTCCGAGGGTCGCGCGAACTGTCGGCTTTCATTGAGTTGTGCCGTATCAAGGTGGTACGCATCATATCCATCCATGACCGGATCGACTCACGGGGTAAACTGTTTCCCGAAACGACGGTTGCCGATGTGCTGGAGATGTTCGGGGCGCTTCCCGAAGAGGTGGCGATACTGCGATATTCGTCCGCACGTGTCTTGAACCTGCAACAGAACGCGAAGATTCCGAAGAAAACGATGAAGGCTATGGATAAGGCCGACAAGGAAAATACTATTGTTGACATGTATGTCAACGGCCATTCATTCGAGGACATCATGGCGGTAAGCGGGTACAGCAGTCGGAGTTCGGTATTCAGCGTGCTCCACAGGCATGGGGTAAAACTCAACAGGGGGAAATTCAGCGGCCCCTTGGGAACCCGGAAAAAGAAAAAGGACGACAGTCCGGCGGAAGAATAACCCGTAAAACGAAAAGGGCGGCGGCAACTACCGCTTATAAACGGTTTAACTGTCGGAAAACAAGATTGAAAGGGATTCGCACTCTTGGTAACAAACAGCAGATGTTTAATTTATTAATACAGGTTAAATAAAAACGTAGTATGGAAGTAATATTGATAATCGTTGTGTTCTGGGTAGTGGGTAAACTTCTGAAAGCGGTGTTCGGCGGTTTTAGCAAGAGCGACTACCGGCGTGACCAGTAACACGTATGAGGCAACGGCGGCATTGTCTTGCCGGTTCTTTCGTGTCAGGAGTCGGAATATGATTCGTATAAATCAAAAGATGAATGTAGATAAATGAAAACTTACCTTATCTTGTTTTTGGCTATCGTTTTTGAAACTGTAGCCACTTCTTTCTTGAAACAGAGCGAACAGTTTACCAAACTCGTTCCGTCCGTATTGACCGTTCTGGGGTACGCGGCGGCTTTCTATTGCTTGAGTGTCGTACTGAAGAGCATTCCGGTAGGCATAGCTTACGCCATTTGGTCGGGAGTGGGTATCATTCTTATCGCGCTTATCGGCTTTTTCGTTTTCAAACAGCACCTCGACCTGGCTGCCATCATCGGGCTGGTCCTGATTATTGCCGGAGTGGTCGTCATCAATGTCTTCTCCAACTCGGTCTCTCATTGATGGAAGTGTCCCGTCATTGTGTTCTATACCAAACGAAAAGAAAGAAATCATGTTTTTCATCAGCATGGTTTCTTTCTTTTTTCAGCATTATAGGAAGGAGTCAAATATATACATTCAACATAAGATACAAGTATGCCTTTTCGTCCTTACTGTTATGATGTTCAAGTTCGAATTGTACCTTATCTTCACGGGCCAACCAGCCAATAGCACTACCCAACTCGGCATCATCCATCCCTGTAATTTTCTTTATCTCTGAAAATTCCCATTTACGGAGATGGTCACTATTCAATAAACGCCAAACTTTACCAGCGTTCTCGCCAATGATGTATTTATCCATAAATTATAATATATTTATTGTTATATGTATATAATATGCTATGCAAATGTACAGTTTTGATAACGAATTATTGCTTACGACCCATTAATGTTTATTAATACATCATGCATTTGGCGGAATTTTTATTCCGGATAACTGCTCAGAATGCCGCTACCAATCTTTAAACTTTTTTGATAGCGGCATTTTACATGGAACCTAAATCCGAAAAAATTACCTGCAAATTATGGCACGTTGCCGGGAATATATCCAAAATGTAACGACAATCACTAAAGTCGTCAGAATTTCAGACAACGGTAAGGCGAGCCAAATTCCTTTTACTCCCATTATGCAGGTAATGCCATGAAGCACGGAACCAGAAAAACAAGTCCGCGCAAGACAGCAAATGTGATGGCCGGCTTTACTTGTTCCATGCTCTGATAATATCCGATAATGGAGAGGTTCAAAATAAAGAAGATGAACCGTGCCATAATAAGGGAATCCTTCTATCGCTATGCGTGCGGCAGTATTGTCAATGCGCAAGAATAGTCCGACAAGCAATTCAGGAAACAGGATAAAGGCGGCAGTAGAAATGACTCCGCAAACTAATGCCGCAAACACGGAAACGCGTAAGGCGGAACGAACTCTTTCCGTGCTTCCTGTGCCGAAATTGTAACTGATAATAGGCTGGGCAGATTGGGCAATGGCGTTACCTATCATGAAGACGAACGGGAGATAATAACAGCTTACTCCGAAAGCACCTACTCCGTCATCTCCCAAATGGCGCATGAATACCTGGTTGCCGATGAACAGCAATATCGCCATTGTCAATTCGCCTAACAAGGCGGATGATCCTATCTTACACTGCATTCCTATATCATGGAAGAAGAATAAAATCTTTTTTCTACCCGGACGAAGAGAATGCAAACGAGTGTCACGGGCATAGAACAACAAGTAACCCATCGCCACCGCTGCCCCGGCCAAACAACTCAGGGAGGTAGCAAATGCCGCCCCCATCACTCCCCAGCCCAGCGAAGATGAACAGCCAGTCGAGAACGACATTCACCGCTGCGGCTATGATGCTGCACCACATGGCGAGTTTCGGAGCGCCGTCCAGGCGCATGGCAAACAAGGCGACGGCAATCCACAACTCGAACAGCAGAGACGGGGAAAACCAGACCAGATAATCGACAACCAGCGGCAGCAAATGCTCCGACGAGCCAAGCATACGGGCGGTTTCTTCGGGAAACGCCAGAATGAATCCTCCGACGGTTACGGATATGAGCGTCACGAAAAGCATGGCTTGGGTGATGGTCGCACGTGCCAAAACGGTTTTTCCTTTCGACAAGTAAATGGAAGCGATTACGGAACAACCTGCCCCCATCATCAGTCCAACACCCATGAGTGACATCAGTAGAGGGACGCAGATATTTACAGCTGCAATCCCGTCGCTGCCCACGCCGTGTCCCACGAAAATCCCGTCGATAGTCGTTACCGCCGACATACTCAACATTCCCAACAGAGTGGGGAAAAACAGTTTCTTAAACAGAACGGAAACTCTCTCATTCCCAAAATCAATCACTTTTTCTTTCATACGTCTTTGTATTTTATATTATATGGTTTACTTCCGGCAGAAAACGACGAAGCCGATAAGACGATGGTTTTACCCAGTCATCTTATCCGGCTTCCATAGCCCTCCGATGAGGATTATAAAATGTCCTTTGCGTTATTTCGCCGCAAAGGTGGGCCAAAGATTTGACTTATCCAAAAAAGTTGCATTTTTGTACATTGCTATTTAATTCTTATATATGACAAAAGCAGAAATTGTTAGCCGGATTGCACAGCAGACCGGAATAGAGAAAGAGGTCGTAATGACCGTGGTCGAGGCATTCATGGAGAATGTAAAAGATGCGATGATTGCCGGGAACGAAGTGTTCCTGCGGGGTTTCGGTAGCTTCATTATCAAGCAAAGGGCAGAGAAGGTGGCCCGTAACATATCAAAGAACACAACTATTGTGATTCCGGCTCATTCCATCCCCGCCTTCAAACCGGCAAAAGTATTCCTGAATGCCGTAAAAGAGGGAAAATAAAGGACGTGTAAAAGTTTCATTTTATTTTGTAGATTTGTATCTATTAGCGATTTAAGAGGGATTAAGTTTTTAGTCTAAAAGATAATACAGAATTGTTATGATTAAAGAATTGAGAGTTGGCAATTACGTTGCTTATAAAGGTAAACCATCTTTGGTTTGTGCATTGGATTATGATCCTAAGTTGAGAAAAGAGAATATATCCGTTGTTTATAAATGGGGAGAACCTCCGTATAAAACAAATGGAGACATTCAGCCAATATTACTTACTGAAAAATTGGTTTTGCAATGCGGTTTTAATCAGCTTGACGATTATACATTTGACAATGATGAAATGGAGATTACACAAGACTGGGATGATCAAACTGTATATTACATTACCACTCATGCTAATGAATATACGGTAAGCGGACACCGCATAGAATACTTACACCAGCTCCAGAATGCGTATTTTTGTTTATCTGGTGGAAAAGAATTAGAAGTTAACCTATAAAGAAAGAGGCTTTTAGAACTGCCTCTTTTCTTTATATCATGCGAGGGTATTATATATTTAATCCGTCACCTCCCAGTAATAGCTTAACTCGTTCCCTTTCAGATTCTCTTTGGCGTATTGGTCGGCTTGTTCCCAAAGAGTATTGTAAAGTACCGCCATATCCGGTCTGTTTTCATAGTATTGCCATATCTTATGGTTAAGTACCAATGTCAGTTCCGTCAAGAACTTATAGTCCCCTTTCCACTCCCTGAAAGCCCGGTTGAAAGTGTCCAAAACAGCCGCCAACCCAAATCTGTCCGCTATTGAGAAGTCTTCCCAAAAGGTTGTTTGTAACTCATAACCGTTCTCTTGCATAAATTCTTTAAATGTCATACGCTCTAAATTTTAAGTTTGAACTATTTTTTGTTTTTCCCTTTGGTACAATCCTGTACCGAAAGGTTGATTATTTTTCTGCCTATAGGATTGACGGTCGGTCCAGGCAAGAAGGCTGCGAAAAATACACTCTCCAACAAAGTCGGGGAGGAAGATTTTTCGACAGCAAGCGTAAGCGGTTCTTGACAGGACAGACAAGCGGCAATCGAACTTTGCAGAAAAAATAAGCGGGCTTTCGGCATGGAGTGTTGGGAAACGGCTGTAAGGAGGATAAAACGGGGGAAGCTAAAATGTTATAAAAGGATTACTTTCCGGCTGGATAGTCACGGTACAAAGGGGAACGGACCGCGTTTCGATAAAAGGGAAAGAGCCATGAAGATATAAAGGGGGAATTCCGGCAAAAGGATTCAGGACACATCCATTGTCAATGTATCCCGAACCTGCACCGGTCATTATCTGTACCGAATGTTTAGGAAACCCATTTGTAACCTTCGTCCGTCAGTTCAAAATATTCGTCCATTCCCGGTTTCACAAAAAACATGATTTCAAAGGCTTCGTTGCTTCTACCTTCGGGTATCGTCATGTTGATTTCTCCATTGCGGGCTGTTCCTCTTCCCGTATTGAAACCTAAGTCTTCGTCCGCATAGGCGTAATGGAATTCCACATCCGGAAATATCTCGGAAAGTTTTTGGATAAGCAGTGGCACTCCATTCCATGCCGTATCGAACCAAAGTATGTTCGGCTCTTCAAAGTCTTGGTGATAGGCATTCCATTTTGTACCCCATGTGGCGGTAGACCACTCGTACCAAGTGGGATAACCGTACTTTTTCCGATTTTCCAAATACGATGCTCCAAGTTGCAGCGCTTCTTTTCTGTCCTTTTCCGCCAATCCTTCTATCCATTGAATGGTTCTCAAAGCATCATCGTCCAATAAAAAATAGAATGGCTTCAACTGCATTGCTTCAAGGTATTTCATACCCAAATCTCCACTGCTGCTTTTTTCTATCAACAGTTCTTCAGGCATAGGAATGATGTTGTTGAAGTCGATGTAACAAGGCGTATTGTCATCATCGGTTTTACCTTTTAAGAAATTCATTACTTTTTGTACTGTTTCCCGGTCTGCGTTTATTTCTAAACGGTTTGTCACATGATTAGGCATAATCTTAGTTTTTTGAAATTGTTAATACTTATTTTCCCTTTTGTCGGTTCTTTCTTCCTGAACCGCTTTGGGGTTTTACGGATGCGGTACACGGCTGTCGGGAAAACTTCATACGGTGGCTTTCCTTGGAAAATTACTCTTACCCCGGTAAGGAAGAATTTTGCAAGAAATGCACTTCAAGCCACCGGATCAAGTGCGACGGCCTACCTTTGCATCTGGTAAAACCAAACCGGTGATGGAAAGAAGAAAAGACGGGAGATATACGAAAGACCGGGGTCGGTATAAAAGGCGGATATTGCTCCGTGAGTAGTGATAAAAAGGAATGGAGCTGATTATAAAAGGAGACGGTTCTGTGTTTCGCCCATTCGATAAAGGATACCGCAACCATCTCTGGCGGATGCGTTGCGGTATTTTGTGGACAGCATTTTATGCGGCCTTGTCCGGCTTGCGCTGCCTTGTTTTCCAGCCGTACACGGCGGCTACATACGGATAGAGGGAACGTGTTCTCCGGCGGAAACCTTCTTCGTCGATTTCACGGTTGTAAATCTTATCGGCGATACGCTCCGCTTCATCACGGTCTTTGGCGATACGATACAAGGTGTAGTTCGTACCGTCATGATGGCCCATCCGTCCGCGAATGTTATAGCCGTCGCCGTACCATTCTGCATCGTCGCACTGGGATTTCAAAATATCGGCAATGGTGCTGCCCAATATTTGATAGCCTTGTCTCCGGCCGTTCCATAATCCCAAGTTGCCGAACACGACAATAATGCCGTCCACTTCTTTATTCAGGTTGCTCCGTTCGTCGTCCAGCCAGCGATATACTTCTTCTGCCCATTCTTCATCGCTGACCTCGTAACAGTCATCGTCCAATATTTCCCGTTGTGAATTTTGATAGTATTCTTTTGCCGTTTCGTCCAACAGGTCATAGCTTGACCAAATCATCTGTTTCATACGTCTTGAATTTTAAGTTTGACTTTTGTTTTTTTATCCCTGCCTTCGGAGGGTTTCCCTCGTCCGGCGGGATTTGATTTTACGTGCGGACCACAAGGCGGACAGAAGGGAAACAAGGCAAGGAGGAAGCGGATAGTCCTATGGACGATTTCATTTGTGTTGAACAAGTATTGACGAGCTTGCGAGTTGATGGTTGTTAACCTCAAATGAAGCCGCGCCTTGCCGGTTCCCGACCGCCTTAACTTTGCACGGGAAAATCAATGGACGACGGCGGACTCTTCGTGTGGAGTATGAAGGAGTATAAAAGTATAGACGTTCCGGAACGGTAACGAGCAAAACAAAAGCGGCCTTCGGGCCGCTTTGTCTCAAAAAGGCAGGAATTACTTCTTGCCCTTCTTCGGTTTCTTTGCCGGTTCCGCAGGAACTTCCTCCTCTTTATCGACAGCCGGATAAAATTTGACTGCAACCGTCACGATGCGGTTGTGCAGCACGCCGTCTTTGTCGGTCCATTCTTCGGGTTTAAAATAGCCCTCCACGGTAAGCAGCGTGCCCTTGGTGAGCTGGTCGAACGACCCGGTATTCTCGTTCTTGCGCCACGCTTCAATGTTCATGAAAGCGGATATACGCTTGGTATCTTCGCCGTTCTTCTCCTGACGGGCCACTGCCAGCGGGAAACGTGCGACACTTGTGGTGGTGAACTGACGGACTTCGGCATCTTTTGCCACGAATCCGGTTACTGCGAAATTGTTCTCGATCTTTTTCATTGCGATTGCTTTTTGAAGTTAATAAATCAGTTTTACGGTGCATAAAAGTAGGTGCAGTAAAGGCTGCACCAAGGATAGCGCATAAATACTCTTTATTTTGGAGGCGAAGCCCCAAACCGCAAGCCCGATAAAGGAAGATTTGTGCGATACGCCATTGGTCAAGACCATCGGGTCGCGCCCGTCTGCATACTAACTTTGCAACGAAAAACGATATGGCGACTTCAAATAGAAAGCGGTCGCGAAAAAGTCGAGGCGAAACAATCCGCAGCGGACTCGGAAACATGAAAGACCTGTCCGTCCACCGACACAAGACCGCTCCCGTTCCGGCAGGTGGGCGGGAAGAACATCAGGCGAGAAAGTGTATCGGCTGTTTGGGTTGAAGCGGCAAGAACGATATACCGTTTAACAACCATATACGCTGCATCGTGGAAAATACTATCGGACGAAGATCCGGCAAAAGGCGTGTGCGACGTATCGATATCGCTGTCTCTATCCGGCAAGAGAAATGAGGGAAAGAAGAGGTAAAGGAAAAATGGCCGAAGTCTGCCTTGAAACAAAGCGGAGAAGCCGCCTTTGCATGAGTGGCCGTTCGATATAAAAGGATATGGCGCAGCGAAATGTATAAAGGGGTATTTCCGAAGGAAACGGTATGAGTGTCTGTTCGGAAATAAAAGAGGGTATCGCACCCGCGTATCTGTTTTAGATTTTAGCCGGTGTAACCGGGCTGAAACTGGTACTCCAGCCCGTACTACATTTACCTTTTTTCTGTTTTGGTCTGTAATTCTACCGGCTCGTCATCCCATGTCAGTTCTTTGCCGAGAAGTTTGTAAACAGTCCCTTTGGGGAGTTCTATCTCGATTGGTACATTGTACACTTCTTCCAAATACTCCCAATGCCCACACCGGCCCCGAACGGCTTTTCGGCATAATCCATTCTGTTCCGTCTTTATTTACTGCCAACCATGCCATAATATCACATTTTTAGTCTGTTCCTTAGTAGTAATTTTATTCTTCTTGAGCTATCATTCTCTTACTGTATTCCAAAATTTTATCCATCGTAAGCCACTCCGGTTTTTCTCCCTCCTTGAAGCTATCATGCAGTTTTATCATAAACTCAATTTGCAATTTTTCGTCGCCAGCCCATAAGGTTTTGGGGTGTCTGTTACCGTAATTGAGGTAATACTCGCAGTCTGACCGTAAGCGGTCTAACAGTTGGTATCTGAAAACCGAATCCCTGTGTATTACTTCGTCTACCGTTACTCTTCCATTTGAATTTGTTACATCGTTTGTCATAACCTATAAAATTTTGAGTTTTCTTTTTCCCTCTTGTAGCACCTGCTACTTTCGGGCCTGATTTAATTATGTCGCCTCGAAAGGTGTCATAGCTCTTTATGCAAGGTTTCACGATTAAATACTACCCGTGCGAAGCGGAGGGTGGAGATTTTGTCGTGAACCGTCAGGCTTTGACCTTGCATACAAGAACGGCATGACAAGTACCTTTGCGACACAATTTATATCAGGCAGCCCGAAAGCGATGTGCGAACACAGGGAAGAGAAGGTCTCGTGTAAAAGGTTGATGGGCGATAAAAAGGGTTTGCAGCGAAAAGAGAAATATAAACGGGTATTCCGGGGCAGTATAAAAATTGATCGTGAGGATAAAAGGGGGATTGTGCCAGCATGTCTATTGCGAGAAAGAGGAACGGGCTGAAGCTGGTAGTTCCGGTTCAGCCGCAAAGCGCATTGGAGGTCTTTTGCCTGTTCCTGTCAGAAATGGGCTACCATAATCCGATGTTTGAAAATCCTGTTTTTATCGCTCGGTCGCCGTTGCTTTATCCAGATATGGTGTGCTCCGTATCCGAATATGAAATAGTCGTCGAGCGTGGTTTCGTTCTTCAAGCGTTCCATACTTGCCCGAAGTTCGGTTTCGTCAGTTGCAAAAAGAATCGTGTTCATGATTCGGAAATAGATTTCTTCCGCTTCATGCTATAGCGGCAAAAGACGTGTTCGATTGTTACGTTCATGGTTCTATTGGTTTGATTGAGGTGTTTCGGGTACATTAGTCATTATTGATTCTCCGTCTTGATTGAAAATTTCTATTGTCGGGTTGCCGTCGTTTTCTTCGGGGAGCATAGATTCCGATGTATCGGTCAATGCTTGCCACTCTTCATAGCAAAGACGGTTGTCAATGATGTTCGACACGTCCTCACAGTTCCATGAGCGGACGATTGCCTCGGCTTCTTCATAACTGTCCGCTTTCACACTGAAATAATCCCGTTCCCAACTTGTAACCTTACGGTCTTGATAAAATTTGTATTCTCCCATATCCTTGTTGTTTTAACCGCTTACTTCTACAATATCCTCTATTCTGCCGTACAGTATCGAGCGTAACGCTGTTTTGTCAATCGCATAATACTCGTGAATACTTCCGTGCTGTTTGACGAAATACCGTTTGAGGATGTCGGAAAAGTCAAAGTGATAACCGCTCAAGGCAATTCCACGTTTGAAATAGATACTTTCCCATACGTTACGGGTAATCCAGTTCTTTTCTTCCCGGTTTAACTTGCCTCCGTTGTTCAGGTGTACCCGCAATTTGTAAACCTTGCTGTCCTGCAATGTCGCCAGTTCGGGAATGTCCCATTTGACGAATTTTGTTGCTATCTGTGTCATACGTTTGCTATCGTTTAATCATGGATAATCACTTCATCACGGTATTCTGAAATTTCCTTGCCGCTTTCAAGGCGGACAACTATGGTATTGCCATAGTCGCCCACGATTGTGCCTTCCATGTAACCTTTATATGGATTGAGCAACGTGCAGGACAAACCGATAATATCGCTATCTTCTTCGTATTCGTACATAGTGAATTGTGTTTAGGTTTAGGATAACTTAATGTTCCATTTACCTTGCGAGAATATCCGAAAGCTCACGTATTCGTCCTCTAACTCGTATGTCAGTATGCGGATATAGATTTTGTCTTTGGCTGCCAATAAGGCTATTAATTCGTTGATTGCTTTTTCCGGGTATTCCCAGCGGGAATCAAATTCGGCATCTACCGTGTCGCCATACCGGTTGACAAAGCCGTTGAAATTATCGTCCAGAAATGCCTCTATCTTATTGAGGTCTTGTTTGTTTTCCGTACTTGCGTGGAAATGTTTGTTGCGTAGTTTGCCATAACTTTGAATTTTAAGTTTTCTTTTTTCCCTCTTGTAGCATCCAGCTACTTTCGGGCTTGATTTAATTATGTCGCTTCAAAAGGTGTCATGGCTCTTTATGCAAGGTTTCACGATTAAATACTACCCGTGCGGAACGGAGGTGGAGATTTTGTCGTGAACCGTTAGGCTTTGACCTTGCATACAAGAAAGACATGACAAGTACCTTTGCGACACAATTCATATCAGGCAGCCCGAAAGCGGATGTGCGAACACAGGGAAGAGAAGATCTCGTGTAAAAGGTTGATGGTTTATAAAAAGGGGGTTGCAGCGAAAAGAAAAATATGACGTGGAATGTTTTTTTCTTTTGGCTGTACAATGGGACCGGAGTGTTTTACGAAGTTCGGGAAAAGGTTTAGTTTAGTCCATTAGCCTATATATATGCTAAATCAAAGTAAACTATATTTAGGCAGCCAAATTTGCCTGCCTATAAGTTTTTCCTTATCTTTGTATGAACTAAAGAATACTTGCTTTTTTCTTTTGGCTGCAGTGGTTCTTGGAAGCTCACATGCAACCATCGGACGAAAAAAATCTGGTGGGAAGCTGTTCAAGAAGTCCCGATTATAAGCAAGTGCAAAGAAAGAAACAGAGTGAAAACAAAAAATTGGGAAATACCTTTAATTAACGATTTTGTTTCTTGTTTGTTCCTTAATTAAAATCGTGAAATTTTCAACAATCTGATTTTCAAATCATTATATAAACTATTTTTGAGAGATTGAATTTATTGTCAATATTAATAGTGTAGCCCGGAAATACAACTGTGACGTGATGGTGGTGGAAACCGGCATGGAGTGTGCTGACGACAAAGGGAATCTGGCAAGTGCTTCCGTGCTGGCAGAAGGGAAACGCCAACTGGCACGTATCCTGAAAGAGTGCAAGGAGAATACCGCTGGACGCTGCAAGGGCGTGTTCTACTGGGAACCGGAATGCAGGCCGAACCAATATCGGCTGGGGGCATTCACTGAAGACGGCCGCCCCACTGTGATAATGGATGCTTTTAAATAATTATATTAACAAAATCTTTTAAAGAAGAATGAGAAAGACAATACTTATCTTTTCCTGCTGCGCTTTTTTTGCCTTGGCGGCAATGGCGCGGCGTACAGAAGCATTGTTGGAAAAGAACTGGAAGTTCACCAAGGGAGATGTTCCCGAAGCAACACAAACAAATTTCGACGACAGTAAGTGGGAAACAGTGACCATTCCTCATGATTGGGCCATCTTTGGTCCGTTCGACCGCAACAACGATTTGCAGGAGGTAGCGGTTACGCAAGACCTTGAAAAACAAGCTTCCGTAAAGACCGGGCGTACCGGAGGGTTGCCTTATGTGGGTGTCGGTTGGTATCGTACGGCTTTTGATGCTTCTGCAGACAAGCAGGTCACTCTGGTTTTCGATGGTGCAATGAGTGAGGCTCGGGTCTATGTCAATGGGAAAGAAGCTTGTTTCTGGCCTTTCGGATATAACTCTTTTCATTGCGATGTTACCGGTTTGCTGAATGCCGACGGTAAAAACAATGTGCTGGCTGTCCGTCTGGAAAACAGACCCCAGTCCTCCCGTTGGTATCCGGGGGCGGGATTGTATCGCAATGTCCGCCTAGTTACTACGGAACGTGTCCATGTTCCGGTTTGGGGTACACAGCTCACCACACCGCATGTTTCTGCTGAATACGCTTCCGTGCGTCTGCGTACTACAATACGGAATGCCGGTGATGCGGATGTTCGTATTTCTACTGATATTATTGCGCCGGACGGTAAGATAGTAGCCCGTAAGGATAATAGCCGGAAAATTAATCACGGACAGCCATTTGAGCAGAATTTTCTGATAAATGCTCCGTCTCTGTGGTCCCCTGAGACACCTTATTTATATAAGGCAGTATCTAAGATTTATGTAGATGGCAAACAGACTGACGAATATACCACGCGTTTTGGTATCCGCAGCATTGAGATTATAGCTGATAAGGGATTCTTCCTGAATGGTAAGCACCGTAAATTCCAGGGGGTATGCAATCACCACGATTTGGGCCCGTTGGGTGCGGCTGTCAATGTGGCTGCTCTTCGCCGTCAGTTGACATTATTGAAGGATATGGGATGTGATGCAGTCCGTACCTCCCACAATATGCCTACACCCGAATTGGTGGAACTCTGTGACGAGATGGGCTTTATGATGATGTTGGAACCTTTCGATGAATGGGATATTGCCAAATGTGAGAATGGTTATCACCGCTATTTCAACGAATGGGCAGAAAAGGATATGGTAAACATGCTGCATCATTATCGGAACAATCCTTGTGTGGTAATGTGGAGTATAGGAAATGAGGTTCCTACCCAATGTAGTCCCGAGGGCTACAAAGTGGCTTCTTTCCTGCAGGATATTTGCCATCGCGAAGACCCTACACGCCCCGTTACTTGCGGTATGGACCAGGTAACTTGCGTGCTTGCCAACGGGTTTGCGGCAATGATTGATGTACCCGGTCTTAATTATCGGGCTCACCGTTATGTGGAGTCTTATGAGACTCTTCCACAGAATATTGTGCTCGGTTCGGAGACGGCTTCCACTGTAAGTTCTCGTGGTGTCTATAAATTTCCCGTACAGAAGGGAGCCAGTGTGATGTACGATGACCATCAGTGCTCCGGTTATGATGTGGAGTGTTGTTCCTGGTCGAATCTTCCCGATGAGGATTTTGCTTTGGCTGATGATTATGACTGGACAATCGGACAGTTCGTCTGGACAGGTTTTGATTATTTGGGTGAGCCTTCTCCTTATAGTACGGATTCCTGGCCCAGCCACAGCTCCGTTTTCGGTATCATAGACTTGGCAGGCCTCCCCAAAGACCGTTTCTATCTGTACCGCAGCCTATGGAACAAGCAGGCAAATACCTTGCATGTCCTTCCGCACTGGACGTGGCCGGGCAGGGAAGGGGAGAATACTCCGGTTTTTGTTTACACCAGCTATCCCAGTGCCGAACTGTTCGTCAACGGAAAGAGTTATGGCAAACAACGGAAACTTACTGCTGATGAAAGCCGTGCTTTGGAAGGTCAGGACTCCCTTGCTTTGCAGCGTCGCTATCGCTTGATGTGGATGGATGTTCCTTATGAACCGGGCGAAGTGAAAGTGGTGGCTTATGATGCTTCCGGCAATCCTGCAGAAGAAAAGGTGATTCGTACCGCTGGCAAGCCCCATCATCTGGAGCTGGTTGCCGACCGCACCCACTTGTCTGCCGATGGTAAGGACCTGGCATATATCACAGTCCGTGTCGTGGATAAGGACGGTAACCTTTGTCCGGCAGACAGCCGCATGGTAAACTTCTCGGTGAAGGGTGCCGGAAAATATCGCGCTGCTGCCAATGGAGATGCTACCAGCCTCGATTTGTTCCATCTGCCCAAGATGCCGGCTTTCAGCGGTCAGCTGACGGCTATTGTGCAGAGTGGCGAGCAAGCCGGTGAGATTGTGTTTGAGGCAAGGCTAAAGGATTGAAGTCCGGAAAGCTGGTACTTTATACTTCAGAGAAATAAATAGCACTATTTGCTTCCACTCTACCACACCTGCTCTGTAACCCTTTGTTCATCGGTGTTTGAGGTGCGGTGGAAGCAACAGAAAAAGGTGGAAGCAAATTTTGCTTCCACCTCTGTTTTTAGGGCCGATATGATGTTAACTTGTTGTAATGTAACAAGTTAATATCATGTCGGCCATTTTGTTAATATCGTGTTAATGGCATATTAATATTGTGCAGACACGTTATTCATATCCTGAAGTATGTTGCTTGGTTCATACATGCATGGCATTTCTTCAGTAAAAGCTTTGTGTTTCTTTTGTTTTGTCTTGATGTTGTGTAGTACTTAACGGTCGTAAAGCGATTTGTTGACGGCCGTAAAGCGATCTGTCAACGGCCATCGACAAATCGCCTAACGGCCGTTAGGCGGTGAAAATCTCTGTACTTTAGCAGAATAAACATATATGTTATGTGCAAGAATGCCACATGTAGAGTGGAGAGAAGCGCTGTATTATGATATATCAAGTGATTTTTCTATCTTGTGCAACCGCATGCAATCGTTTGCACTGTTCGTTTTCCACATTTTACACTCTCTTTATACTTTACTAAAGTAATAAAGCATATTTTTGTTGCGTCATGCTTTAGGTACTTGAAAGACGTTAGAAAGCGAAAGTACGAAAATTATTTTTCGAATAATATATATAGGTAATTAATATTGTTAACTTTAATTTATTAAATGCATGAAGCAAGTTAATCTTAGAATCTGTCAAACGATTCTTACCCTAATGTTAGGGTTATTCTTGTCTGTAGGCGCTTATGCACAGAACATCACCGTGAAAGGGCATGTAAAAGATGCTTTGGGAGGAGTGATAGGCGCAAATGTAGTGGAAAAAGGAAATTCCACGAATGGTACAATCACTGACCTTGATGGTAATTTTACATTGACAGTTCCTCAGGGAGCTACGTTGGTCGTGTCTTTTATCGGATACAAGACGCAAGAAGTAGCTGCTGCTCCTTCAGTAATTATTACATTACAAGATGATGCGGAATTGTTGGGCGAGGTGGTCGTAATTGGTTACGGTACAGCCAAAAAGAATGATTTGACTGGGTCTGTTACGGCTATTAGTGCAGATAAAATGGTAAAAGGTGCTGTTACATCTGCTACTGATATGTTGGTTGGTAAAGCTGCCGGTGTAAGTGTGATTACTGACGGTGGTGCTCCGGGAGCTGGTGCTACAATTCGTGTGCGTGGCGGTTCTTCTATGTCTGCATCCAATAATCCGTTGATTGTTATTGACGGTGTGCCTGTAGATGACGGTGGTATTAATGGTATGTCAAATCCTTTGGCTACTGTCCATCCCAATGATATTGAGACTTTTACTATTTTGAAAGATGCTTCTGCAACAGCCATTTATGGTTCTCGTGCATCTAACGGTGTTATTATTATTAATACTAAAAAAGGAAAGTCTGGACGTGTACAAGTTGGTTATAGCGGTACATTCTCTATTAATACAAGACCCAATAAAGTAGATGTAATGTCTGCAAATGAATTTAGAGAATTTGTGACTTCTAAATTCGGTGAATCAAGTGCTCAGTTTAAAGCATTAGGTCAGGCAAATACTGATTGGCAGGATGAAATATTCAAAACCTCTTTCAGTACAGACCACAATGTTAATGTTTCTGGTGCTATACCACACATGCCCTATCGTGTATCAGTTTCTTATACCAATGAAAATGGTATATTGAAGACTTCTAATATGGAGCGTTTGACTGGTGCTATTAGCTTGAATCCTAATTTCTTTGATAAGAAATTGAATATTCAGTTGAATGTGAAAGGTATTTATAATACAAACCGTTTTGCAGATACTGGTGCAATAGGTATGGCGACGCAATATGATCCGACACAGCTATTTACATGGATGGAAATCCCTATGGTAACGGCTACTTTATGTATATGAAAAGTGGCAATAATCCTACACCGGTTGATATTGGTTTGGCTAATCCCGTTTCTATTTTAGATTCAAAGCATGACGAATCAACTGTTTATAGAAGTATTGGTAATGCACAAATTGACTATAAGTTTCATTTCCTGCCCGAATTGAGAGCAAACTTGAATTTAGGTTACGACGTGTCTAAGAGTGAAGGTGATGTTATTATAGAAGATAATGCTCCTATGACTTGGTGCCAAGGTAACTATAAAACTGGTTTTGGGGAAAATAGCAGCTATTATCAATTGAAGCGGAATACATTGCTGGATTTCTATTTGAATTATGCTAAAGAGTTTGGTGCACATCATGTCGATGTTATGGGCGGTTATTCTTGGCAGCATTTCTATAATTCTACATGGACCAAATATCCTTATTCTACAGTAAAAGCTGAAGAAACTGGTAAGGAATTCTATAAGGATATGGAAGATTATTCAACTGAAAACTATCTTGTTTCTTTCTTTGGGCGTTTGAATTATACATTATTGAATCGTTATTTGGTGACATTTACCTTGCGTAATGATGGTTCTTCACGTTTCAATAAAGACAATCGTTGGGGATTATTTCCTTCAGTTGCTTTGGCATGGAAGATGAAAGAAGAGAATTTCTTGAAGGGAGTGGATTGGCTTTCTGATTTGAAGTTGCGTTTGGGCTATGGTATTACTGGTCAGCAAAACCTGAATAATGGTGACTATCCTTATATGGCTCGCTATATGTATTCCAAAGCTGGAGCAAATTATTATTTTGGTAATAACAAGTATTCATTGATTGCTCCTCAAGCTTATGATGAAAACTTGAAATGGGAAGAAACTACAACTTACAATATTGGATTGGATTTCGGTGTATTGAACAACAAATTGACAGGTACTCTTGATTTGTATTATCGTAAACTGATGATTTGCTGAATACGGTTACAGCTCCTGCCGGTACAAACTTTAGTAACCAGTTGTTGACGAATGTAGGTACATTGGAGAATAAAGGTATTGAACTTACTTTGACGGCTCATCCTATCACGACAAAAGATTGGGACTGGACATTGAGTTATAACATCTCTTATAATAAAAATGAAATTACCAAATTGACATTTAATGATGACCCGGCTTATAAAGGTGTGATTCATACTGGTATTGATGGAGCAACCGGTTATAATATCATGATAAATGCTGTTGATCATCCTTATAATTCATTCTATGTATGGGAACAACTTTATGATAAGGCTGGAAATCCGATAGAAGGTGCTTATGTTGATCAAAATGGGGATAATAAAATAGACGAAGAAGATTTGGTCGCTTACAAAAAGTCTGCTCCTGACGTATTTATGGGATTAACTTCTCAATTGTCTTATAAGAATTGGGATTTGTCATTTGCTTTGCGTGCAAGTATTGGAAACTATGCTTATAACAATGTACAATCCAATCGTGAGGCTTGGGATGGTTCACAAATGTATGACCAAACTGGTTTCTTGAAAAATCGTTTGACTTCTGCATGGAAAACAAATTTCAAGACAGGGCAATATCGTTCTAGTTACTATGTTCAGAATGCTTCTTTTGTACGGATGGACAATATTTCATTAGGATACACTTTTAACAAGCTGTTCAATGATAAACAAAGTGCACGTGTTTATGTCACGGTACAGAATCCGTTTGTTATTACCAAATATGATGGTTTGGATCCTGAAATTAGCGGTAGTGGAGTTGATAATAATATCTATCCTCGCCCTCGTGTATTTATGTTAGGCTTGAATCTTAATTTTTAATCAATGAAGTTATGAAAATATTAAAATATAAATATATATTGTCGGCAGCCCTTTTGAGTACGATGTTAGGGGTTACCTCTTGTGTGAACGATCTGGATACGGTTCCATTGGATAAGGATGAATTGGTTTCGGATGTCGTTTTTGGAAAGGAGATAGGAGCTTATGAACAAAGTTTGGCTAAAATATATGCAGGTTTGGTAATAGGTGGTAATGCAGGTGGAGACTCAGACCAGGATGTTGTCGGCATTGACGGTGGTTCTCAGGCTTCATTTATTCGCGTATTGTGGAATATGCAGGAATTGGCTTCTGATATCGCTCATTGTTGCTGGAATGATCCTGGTATTCCAGACTTCAATCATATTTCTTGGGCTGCTTCAAGTCCATGGATCAAAGGATCATATTATCGTTTGTATTATCAGATTAACTTGTCAAATGCGTTTTTACGTGAAACAACTGATGATAAACTTGCCTCACGAGGTTGTTCAGAGCAAGTAAAGGCTTCTATTAAAACTTTCCGTGCAGAAGCTCGTTTTATGCGTGCTTTGATGTATCTGTATGCTTTGGATTTGTATCGTAATGTTCCGTTTGTAGATGAAAACAGCCCTATTGGTAGCGTTCGTCCACAACAAATTATGAAAGATCAATTATTTGAATACATTGAAAGTGAAATGTTGGCATGTGAAAGTGATATGCTTGATCCTGTAGTTGGATTTAATGATAATTATGGACATGCTAATAAAGCTGCTCTGTGGGCTGCATTGTCTCGCTTGTATTTGAATGCAGACACGTATGTAGGTGTAAATAAATATACTGAATGTGTGACTTATTCTAAAAAGATTATTTCAGCAGGTTACCAATTGGAACCGGTTTATGGCGATATGTTCAAAGCTGATAATGACCAATCCAAAGAGATGATTTTCCCATTGAGATATGAAGGTGAAGATACAATGACCTGGGGAGGTATGACAGCTTTGTTATGCTGGGGTTCTGCTGATTTTCAAGAAGAAACGAATGCAAAGGGAGGTTGGCAAGGTGTTAGAGCTAAGTCGTCTTTATATAATATCTTTGAAAAAGAGGATAGCAGTGATAAGGATACTCGTAAAGCAATGTTGCGTACAGAAGCTACCACAAATATTGAGATCACAAATGAAGCTGATTTTGTCAATAATGGCATTCCCGTTACCAAGTTTTATAATGTGAATAAAGATGGAAGTAAACCTGCATCTGCGGAAGCTTGGACAGATTATCCATTATTCCGTTTAGGTGAAATCTATTTGAATTTAGCAGAAGCTGTTCTTCGTGGCGGACAAGGAGCAACAAAAACAGAGGCTTTGGGATATGTAAATGATTTGCGTAAACGTGCATATTCAGACAAGGCGTCCGCACCTATTTCCGATAGTGATTTTACTTTGGACTTTATGATGGATGAACGCGCACGTGAGCTATTCTACGAAGCTCAAAGACGTACAGATTTGATTCGCTTCGGTAAATATACTTCTGCTGATTATGTTTGGCCATGGAAGGGTGGAGTTGCGGCAGGAAAATCTGTTGAAAGCTTTTATCAAGTGTTCCCCTTGCCTTCAGACGATGTTGGTTCTAATCAGAACCTGGTACAGAATGAAGGATACTAATATTAATGATTAAACATGAATGATATGAAGACAAAATATATTTATTTACTTTTGGCTGGAATCTTCGCATTGATGTCTTGTGAGGAGGATGCTACCCCCATATTGGAATTGAAGACTGCTGCTGCATTGCATGCGCTTTCCCAAACAGACATTACTATTACTAAAGACAATAAGGATGCGCAATTCCGGAAATAGCTTGGGATAAGGCAGATTATGGAGTTTCTGCAGTAGTTAATTATGTTGTAACTCTAACAAATACTTCTACCAATAAGAGTATTGTAATAGGAGAAACAGGGGATGCAAAACTGGCATTTACAAATAGTGAAATGAATTCTTTATTGGCTAAGGTAGGAGCATATCCGGGGCAAACGTATGATTTTACTGTTTCTTTGGTTTCTGAGGCATATGATGCTTATACTGATGCAGCTAGTAACTCAATAACTTTTAAGGCTACACCTTATGACCCTAATGTAGATAATATTACATGGAAGTATGCTTATGTAGCTGTTGGCTATCCTGATTGGGACTACACTACTGCCTATTTGATAGGTGACCCTGACGGTGATGGCATTTATAGTGGTTATGCCAATTTTGATGGTGCTGCTTCTTATGCAATCATTGATGGTGCAGACCTTACGAAAGTATTGGCTAAAGATCAGCAAGTTACTGCTGATGGTAAAGGTTTCATTGAAATTACTTTAGATGCAGAAGGTAAGGTAACCCAATCAGAGAAAGGGCTGGTTTGGGGAGTAATTGGAGATGCTACGTCTAGTGGTTGGGACAAAGATACCCAGATGGAATACGATACCACTACTCGTCTTTGGACAGTGGTTACTCCGTTGCTCGATAAGGAATTCAAATTTAGAGCCAATAATGACTGGGGATTCAATTATGGAGCAGAAGAAGGTAAACTTTCTGAGTTGGCCGGTAACTTGGTTGCTGGAGGTCAAAATTTCAAAGTGGTAAAGGCAAGTCCCTATATTATTACTTTAAATTTGACTAATGCAGGAAAATATACTTATAGTATGGAAGAAACAACGATTGAGCTTTCTAGCTCTGCAATGACATTGCCTGGTAGCTATCAGAGTGGTGATGGTTGGAAGCCGGAAGCTGATGATTGCTATAAGGTAGAATCTGCAGCTCGTGATTTCAAATATACTGGCACTCACTATTTCCCTGCCGATACAGAATTCAAGTTCTATGATTCTGGTACGTGGATTGGTGTTGTTGGAGATATTACTTGGAATGAGGCTAAGACATCAACTACGTTTGTTATCGGTGATGGCGGTAATGTTAAGATTGAGGCTGCCGGTTATTATCGAGTAGGTGCCGATACTAAGAAGATGGTTGCTACTTTGGATAAGACAGGTTGGGAGATTATTGGTGATGCTACTCCTGGTGGATGGGATAAAGGCACTTTAATGGATTATGATGCTGAAACGCAAAAGTGGTCGGTGACTGTTACATTAGGTGATGGTGAAATGAAATTCAGATGGGATGCAGCTTGGACTATAAACTTTGGTGGTAGTTTAGGTGCGCTGACGCAGGATGGTGGAAATATTAAAGTTTCAGCTGGAACATACACGATTGTATTGGATCCAGAAGCTAAGAATGCTACAATGACAGCCAATTAAGGCTCTCTTATTTATAGAAAAAGGATTAAGGGGGGACCTTTAATCCTTTTTATTTGTCAGACCAATGAATTGTAAATAGATGAGGAATTTATTTTATACTATACTTGTATTATTGACAGTGTATGCTTGTGCCGGAAAACGCGAGATAGTTACTGAACAAAAGCAAGTATTACCTGCTGTAGAAGACGTTGTGATGTACGAAATCAATCCACGTGTTTTTGCTCTGAAGAATGCATTTAATGTCATATCAAAACATCTTGATTCTATTCAGTTTTTGGGTGTTAATGTTGTTTGGTTTATGCCAATCTATGAGATTGGTGAGGTAAATACGGTGAATTCTCCTTATTGTATCAAAGATTATAAAAGAATAAATCCTGAATTTGGAACAGTAGAAGAATTTAAGCGTTTAGTGGAATTATGCCATGAAAAAGGAATAAGTGTAATTTTAGATTGGGTTGCTAATCATACATCTTGGGACCATGCTTGGATTAAAGAACATAAAGAGTGGTATACTCAGGATAGTATCGGAAATATAATTTCTCCTGCAGGAACGGGATGGAATGATGTGGCAGATTTGAACTACGATAATGCAGATATGTGCCTTGCAATGATTGATGCTATGAAATATTGGATACAAGAAGTTGGTGTAGATGGTTTTCGCTGTGATGCTGCTGATTATGTTCCATATACTTTCTGGAAGCAAGCTGTTGATTCTCTGAGGGCTATTCCAAATCGGAAATTGTTAATGTTGGCAGAAGGTAAGCGCAAAGATCATTTTGATGCAGGATTTGATATGAACTATGCTTGGGATTTGATGGAGGCGATGCGGGATGTTTTCGTTAATGATAGTAGTGCGGCACGCTTGTTGGAGGTGGATTGGAGCGAGTATGACTCAATTCCGGCAGGAAAAATGAAATTACGTTTTATTACCAATCATGATGAGGCTTCTAAAATGTCGCCAATTGTGGAGTTAGGAAGTGAAAGGGCAGCTATGGCTGCTTTTGTTGGAACAGTTTTTTTGCATGGTGGAGCATTGATTTATAGTTCACAAGAAATTGGACATGAGGCTCCTATTAATTTTTTTGCATATACATCCGTGGATTGGTCCGAATGTTCGGATATTTATCAAGAATATGGGTGTTTAATGGGATTGTATAATAAATATCCTGCACTTCGGAAAGGAATATTAACTGGGTATCCTGCTTCAGACGTCTTGATGTATCAGAAAAGTGATGGTAAAGATGCTTTTATGATATTGGTTAATGTGCGTAATAGAGATGTTTCTGTTATCTTACCGGAGGGTTGGAAGCATCATGTAGCTACTGATATTTACGAAAATAAACCTCTGGAATTGATGAATGAAATTAAACTGAATGCATTAGAGTATAGAATAATTAGATTCTGACGGCTGGATTTTAATAAAAGAGGAGACCCTATACTATTATATTGTGTAAGGTCTCCTCTTTCTGTTTGATATGCAAACGTTTTCGTGATATTGTTCTCGTTTTCCTTTACGTTAATTGATTTGCCCTTTCTTTTCCGGTTATATTTGTGAAGTGATAACTTTAAATACTTCATATTATGAAAATTATCGTTCAACGTGAGAATCTTGTTTTATGGCATTTGATATGCTTCAGCGTGCTGCTGGCATTCACGGCATGTAGTGACAACAAAGAGGAGTTTCAGGAATATTTGACTCCTGCCTCCGGTAGTGAAGCTATTTTTGAACAAGGTTTTAGCTTTGCTGAAGCTGCTTCTTCACAAAGTGTCAGTTTTGAGGCCGGATATCAATGGACTGCTGAGCTGAGTGGTGAGGATATTGGCTGGTGCAGTATCAATCCGGCAAAAGGCTTGTCAGGAAAAGCTACGATTATGGTTTCTGTTGCTAAAAATGAAACTGGAATAGCGCGTACAGCACAATTGAATATTATATCCGGTTCAAAAAGGGAAGAAATATCCGTCACTCAAGCTGCCAATGCAATTGCAATTCCTGCTGGTCTGAGTTATACACCGGTGGTACCAGATGCTGATCAGTCTCTTGTCATTACGTTTAAAGCGGATACAAAGTCTGCCCTCTATGAGTATAAAGGAGATGTGTATGTACATATTGGTGTTGTCAGTGAAGGTCGTTGGCAATTCGTGCCTGCAGAGTGGGCAGAAAACAAAGATAAATGTAAGATGACTTTATCTGAGGCTAATATTTGGAGTATTACATTGAGTCCGAATATCCGGGAGTGGTTTGGGAGTGGAAAGACACCGGTGAACCAACTTGGAATAGTGATTCGTAGTGCGGATGGTAGTAAAAAAGGAATAGATACTGATTCCTTTATAGCGGTAACTGATACAAAATATGAAGGATTTGTACCCGGTGAGATTAAAACTGCCGCTGTACCGGCTGATATGGTCGAAGGTATCAACATAATGGATAATTCTACAGTGACACTGGTACTTTATGATAAAGATGTGAATGGAAATCATAAGGATTTTGCACATGTTGTGGGTGACTTTAACAATTGGACCTTAAGTAATGACGAAAAGTCGCAGATGTATCGTGATGATGCTTCCGGATGTTGGTGGATTACGTTGGCGGGGTTAGATGCTGGTAAAGAGTATGCTTTCCAATACTATGTGGGTACAAAGGAAGGTGAAGTAATTCATTTGGCAGATGCTTATACTGAAAAAATACTGGATCCTGATAATGATAAAGATATTTCAGCTTCTACCTATAATGAAAACCTGGTTTATCCTAAGGGAGGGGTAGGAATCGTTTCGACCTTCAAGATACAGAAAGATAGTTATAACTGGAAGTATAATGATTTTAAAATAGCAAATCCTAAGCAATTAGTGATATATGAATTGCACTTGCGCGACTTTACGGCTACGAGTGACATTAACGGTGCGATGGGAAAGCTTTCTTACTTGAAAGAAATGGGTGTCAACGCTATTGAGTTGATGCCGGTGCAGGAGTTTGACGGCAATGACAGTTGGGGTATAATCCTTGTTTTTTCTTTGCGATGGATAAAGCTTATGGGACAAAAACAATGTATAAGCAGTTCATTGATGCTTGTCATGAGGCTGGTATGGCAGTTATTCTGGATGTGGTTTATAATCATGCTACAGGAAATAATCCGCTGGCTAAACTCTATTGGATGGTGATAAGACTGCAAAGAATAATCCATACTTCAATGTGGAAGCACCTCATCCTTATAGCGTGTTCCATGATTTCAATCATGAAAGCCCATTGGTGCGTAAGTTTGTGAAGCGTAATCTGCAATTCTTGTTGAAGGAATATAAGGTGGATGGCTTTCGTTTTGATTTGACGAAAGGGTTCACACAAACCTCTTGCACTGAAAGTACAGCATCCAATTACGATGCGGGTCGCATTGCCGTCCTAAAGGATTATAATGCGGCCATCAAGGAAGTGAAAAAGGACTCTTATGTTATCTTGGAGCATTTCTGTGATTCAAAGGAAGAAAATGAACTGGCAGCTGATGGTATGCACTTATGGCGTAACTTGAATAATGCCTATTGTCAGTCGGCTATGGGGTATGCTGAAATAGTTCTTTTAGTAGCTTTATGAGAAAAACACTGCATGGGTAGGTTTTATGGAAAGCCATGATGAAGAACGCACAGCTTACAAACAGTCGCAATGGGGTGATGGTGTGCTGAAAACCGACCTTGATGCCCGTATGAATCAGTTGGCACTAAATACAACTTTCTTCCTTACCGTTCCTGGTCCTAAGATGGTTTGGCAGTTCGGAGAGATGGGATATGACATCTCTATTGAAGAGAATGGCCGTACCGGTAGGAAGCCTTTGCATTGGGAATATTTAGATAACGCCGATCGTAAAGGGCTGCACGATGTTTATGCAGCTTTGATGAAGCTGCGCAATGCTCATCCGGAGTTGTTTGATGCAAATGCAACTTTGACATGGAAGGTGGAAACTTCTGATTGGGACAACGGTCGTACATTATTGGTAAAAAGTATAACGGGTAAGCAACTGGTGGTGGTGGGTAACTTTACACATACCGCTACTGATATTGTTTTCCCTGCCACTCCTGGTAACTGGACCAATTACTTTACAGGAAAAGTGAAACCGTAAATAAACAGGTTAATGTACCGGCTCATGGATATGTGGTCTACACTAATTTCTGATTTCGGTAAGAATCATTCATACATCTTTATCAGCACCCGATTCAGCCAGTTCCAACGGAAACGGAACCAGCGTCGGGTGCTGCTTTGTTTTCCTCCAAAGCGGAGAACGAACTCACGGTAGCCATGTTTACGGAAGGGAAGTCCCACGTCCATGAACTCTAAGTGGCGGTATCCGCGTTGTTTGGCATCATCCAGTGCTTTCCATACGGCAAGAATCCCCGGATATTGCAGGGCATAAGTCTTGCGCATGCCACCTGAGAACCATAGATAGGCGCTATCATCTGAATAAATGCATGCGCTGCCACCGATAATCTTCTCCTTATAAATGACGATGAAGATTTTGCTTTGCTGCCCTTTTGTCAACTGGTTTTCGAGATGCTGAAAGAACTTGATGCTGGGGAAGTGGCGCCGTATCTTGGAAGAATATACGTGGCGCAACATCTGGGCAAACAGAGAATCTCCTCTTTGGTACGTGCTTCCCGTACTTGGGCGCCGTTTTTGAGCCTTTCTTTATTTGCCGGATACGTGACGGGCTGAAACGCTCTTCCACCTTTTCGACGCTGTGCAGCGAGTTGCGCACCCGCAGCCAATTGATGGCGATGTATTGGTTGTCTCGGAAAGATTTGTATCCGAACATGGCATTTTCCAGGTTGCGGAACTCGATGAGAAAAGAATCGCGCAATGCTTCATTGGTAAGCCTTTGCAGCATGTCACTGAAGATAATCTCTTTGTCTGCCTCGTTATTGAAATATTCTCCCGTACCGTACACCTCACATCTTTTGATGATGCCGGGTGGAAACATGCGGACACTTTTACGTATGGCGGCAAGCAGTTTCGCAACGGGCTTGTCATCTTCGGATGCCACAATGAGTATGGGGGTATACCCCGGAGTTGCCTCGTAGATTCGGAACAACTCTGTGGAATGGAAGGTGTTGGTGCCTGGCAGGTCAGGACCTTGCTCCCACGGTAATATGTAGTGAGTTTCAAAGGCATGGCCTGCAAATTTAAAAAATAATCTCGTATCTTTGCAGAAATTATTGTTAATGTGTCGATGTGCACATTAGCATATTAGCACATAAAATCATTATGGAAAGTTTCAGTGAATTGATAAAAGCACGCCGCAGCATGCGGAAGTTTACAGAAGAAGAATTGACACAAGAACAAGTCGTCACTTTGATGAAAGCAGCCCTGATGGCACCCACGTCGAAACGCAGCAATGCATGGCAGTTCATAGTGGTGGACGAGAAGGATAAATTGAAGGAATTGTCCTATTGCAAGGAGCAGGCATCGCAGTTTATTGCCGATGCGGCACTGGCAGTAGTGGTTGTTGCCGACCCGCTGGCAAGCGACGTGTGGATAGAAGATGCCTCCATTGCTTCCATCTACCTGCAACTTCAGGCCGAAGATATGGGGCTGGGAAGCTGCTGGGTGCAGGTGCGCGAACGTTTTACGGCTTCCGGTATGCTTCCGGCGAGTATGTGCACGAGGTGTTGGACATTCCTTTACAGCTGCAGGTGCTTAGTGTTATTGCTATCGGCCATAAGGGGATGGAGCGCAAGCCTTTCAACGAAGACAATCTGCAGTGGGAAAAGATACATATCAATAAGTACGGAGGAAAGTAACAGTGAGTGCAGCAAAAGCAAACAATAACCGTGATACATATAAGGCCACTGCCATCACACTGATTGTATTCGGCATTCTTTACTTGGTGGACAATTGGTGCATTTTTCTGCAATCGGCTTGCCGTGGGTGATGAATAAGGATAATTTTCTATTGTATACCGCAGTGATTTTTCTGCTGTTCAAGCATGACAAGTCAGTGGGATTGGTATTGATAGGTTTGTGGCTGATATTGAACTTCGGGTTGATAACTGCCTTACTCGGTACGATGTCCGCTTATCTGCTGCCGTTGGCGTTGCTGGCATTAGGGGCTATTCTGTATTGGTTGGCAACAAGATAAGCGTATGGCAGGAAGAAGTATAGAAGATATGTCCATTGCCTTTATCGGTGCCGGAAATCTAGCTACTAATCTGGCAAAAGCTCTTTATCGGAAAGGGTTTCGTATTGTGCAGGTCTACAGCCGTACAAAAGAATCGGCGCAGGGATTGGCACAGACGGTGGAAGCTGCATATACCACGGAGCTGCAGGCGGTTACGAAGGAGGCGCAGCTTTATATCGTTTCGCTGAAGGACGCGGCTTTTGTAGAATTATTACCCCAGATTGTTTCTGGAAAGGAGAATGCTTTATGGGTGCATACAGCCGGCAGTATTCCTATGAATATTTGGCAGGGGCATGTTGCGCGTTATGGAGTGCTTTATCCGATGCAGACTTTCAGTAAGCAGCGTGAAGTGGATTTTGGACAGATACCGTGTTTTGTGGAAAGCAACTCGGAAGAGGATGTGCAGCTTCTGAAGGACATTGCTTCCGCCCTATCGGAAAAAGTGTATGAAGCAAGTTCTGAGCAGCGCAAAAGTTTGCATCTGGCGGCTGTGTTTACGTGCAATTTTACCAATCACATGTATGTGTTGGCTGCTGAACTGCTGAAAAAGTACGGGTTGCCGTTCGAGGCAATGCTCCCCTTGATAGACGAGACGGCCCGCAAGGTGCATGAGCTGGAACCGCTTGCCGCACAGACAGGACCGGCTGTGCGCTATGATGAGAATGTCATTGACGAGCATCTGCGGATGCTTGCCGATGAGCCGCAAATGCTGGAACTATATCGGGAGATTAGCGAGAATATACATCGGTTGGCAATAAGATAACCGGATGCCGATGCTTGCCTCTTTTGAACTAATGTTTTGCTGCATATAGGTATATTATAATGAACAAGAAAAAAGTGCAATGAGTACCATAAACTATGATTTGAAAAAGATAAAAGCCCTTGTTTTTGATGTGGACGGTGTGCTGAGTGCCAATGTTATCCCTATGAGTTCGGAGGGTGAACCTCTGCGTACGGTCAACATAAAGGATGGTTATTCCTGCATCTGGCCGCTAAGCAAGGTGTGTTGCTGGGTATAATTACGGGTGGACGTACAGAAGCAGTCCGCAAGCGTTTTACTTCTTTAGGTTTTGAGGATGGAAATATCTATATGGGTTCTTCTGTTAAAATCCATGATTACCATGACTTCCGTGACCGTCATGGCTTGAAGGACGAGGAAATATTGTATGTAGGTGATGATATTCCCGACTTGGAGGTGATGCGTGAGTGTGGTTTGCCGTGTTGTCCTAAGGATGCTGTGCCTGAGGTAAAGGCTGTGGCTCGCTATATTTCGTATGCAGAAGGCGGTTATGGCTGTGGTCGCGACATTGTGGAACAGGTATTGAAAGTGCAAGGGCTTTGGATGGCAGATGAAAAAGCTTTTGGTTGGTAGTTGTTTCAATCGTTAAATTGTAAATCGTCAAATCGTAAATGATATGATGTTAGATAATCTGAAGAAATATAAGGTGATTCTTGCCTCTAACTCTCCGCGAAGGAAAGAATTGCTGGCTGGTTTGGGAGTGGAATATGAAGTAAGAACTTTGCCCGATGTGGACGAGTCTTATCCCGAAACGTTGCGGGGAGCGGATATTCCTCTCTACATATCCAGGGAAAAGGCAGATGCCTACCGTGATATGATGCATCCGGACGAATTGATGATTACAGCAGATACCATTGTCTGGCTGGATGGACAAGTTCTCGGAAAACCCAAGAATAGGGAAGAAGCTATGCAGATGTTGCGCGACATGTCCGGACGTACCCATGAAGTGTTTACCGGTGTATGCATCACTACCACTGAGTGGCAACGCAGTTTTGCGGCGGCAACAGAAGTGCGTTTTGCCAAACTGAACGAAGAGGAAATTGCCTATTATGTGGACAAATACCACCCCATGGATAAAGCCGGAGCTTATGGTGTACAAGAGTGGATTGGATTCATCGGGGTGGAAAACATATCCGGGAGTTACTATAATATAATGGGGCTCCCCGTACAGAGGCTGTACAGGGAGTTGTTGGAGGTCTAAACCAGATCCATCATTAGAGGGATATCTTTTTCACTGATTCCTTGTCTGACAAGTGTTTCTTTGTCTTTACCGAACATTTCTCTAAAAATCTCCTGCCCGCCATATTCCAAAGCTGCTTTACTGTAAAGTTCTGCAGCTTTTTCTATTTTGCCCGTTCTCCAAGCAACATGTCCGGCATTGAGATAGTCTGCTGCGAGTGGTTTGGAGGCGAGTATCTTTTCGTAATACTTCATTGCTTGCTCATACTTGCCGTTGACAAACGAACACCAGCCTATAGCACGCCATGCTTTGATACAATTGCTTTCGATGAAATCAAGCTTGAAGAAATATTGCAGAGCCTCTTCATATCTTTCCAGTTCGGCAAGGCAGCTTCCGGCGTAGAAAAGGATATTATGGTTTTCCGGCTGGATTGCCTCCACTTTCTTGTAGTATTCCAGTGCAGAGGCAAAGTCCCTTATCTGCCTGTAGCACGTAGCGAGATGGCGGATTGTCCAGACATGGTCGGGCTTTAGTACATCGGCTTTCAGGTAGCGTCTATCGCTTCCTTATACCTCTTTTCCTTTTGCAGGCAATAGCCAGCCTTTTGGAAAATGTCTGCATTTGCATGGTTCAAGCTATCAATTCCTTATAAAGCTCCAATGCTTCTGCCGGGTGTTCTTTGCGGAAGTGGAAATCGGCGATGGTAATCAGCAGCTCGGGTTTGCACAGAATATCTTTGAGTGCCGGGATACGGTGCAGGGCAATCTCTTCCTTGAAGATGTCACGGAACTCGTGTCTGCGCTGGCTTAACTTGAAGAAACGGTATAAGTCGTGGACATACTGGTTGCTGATGACATCCGGTCGTTCGGCATACTGCCGTAAAGCGGAAGATTTGCTTTCGTCCATGAGTGCATCCAAATCCTGGGAAGTCATCTGGCTGAGCATCATCGTACGCTGTGACTGTGGTATATGTGCCATTGTAAAGCAAAGGGAATACTTGTCACTATTGCAGAAGAAACCGGATTGGAGGATAAGGGAGAGGATGGCATTGTCTCCGGTAGGCTTGAATCCGAATTCCTTGATGATGCTGGAGTGATGCATGTCGAACGGATAGAACCAGTTGTACGGTTCCTTAAAGAACGGATAAGTCTTGAGTTGTGCAAACGTACTCATATAGACGTCAGCGCCTTCCAGCTGTAATTCGTTCATCTCCCGTATCTTGTCTCCCAGTCCGGAACTTCAAAAGCTTTCTCCCAATCCGGATTAAGATCGTTTTCCTCAGGGTTCTCTTCAAAACCGAACTTCATGTTGCGCATGATGTTCACATTCCTCATCATCTCCGGAATGATTTCTTCACGCATCTTCTTGTCTATCTTTTCCGTTTCCTGGCTACGGAGCAGCTCGATGTAAATACGGTTCAGTTGCTTGCCGAAACTGCCGTCTTCGTTGAGCAGGGAAAGGCGGGCTGTCAATTCGGGATAAAGCGACAGACGGGTGGGATGAAAAAGAAGTGCGAAAGCGATACCTACCAAAGCCCGTTGGTTTACTTGCGTATTTGCATGCGTTACGGCGTCTAGCACCATGAGAATTTGCGGGTATCGAAGCATTCCATCAGACTGAGCATGACGGCACTGGTGAACAGGCACAAATCATTGACGGGAAGCATTTCTGATTCCAGTAATCCTTTGGCTTGCTGTTCGTCTTCTGCAGACCAGTCACTGTTACTCCATGTGGAAAGGAAAAGAACCTGGGCGGTTTGTTCGTGCCGTTGCAGTACGGCGTCCATGCCTTGGTTATCCGGCATCAGCTGACAAACGGCCAGGTCATCAGGGAAAGATTCCAATACTTCTGCAGTGCGGCAATATTGTATTCTTTGGGGAGGCGTTCCCGGTTATTGCGCAGGGAATGGTAATAGTGCGTGGAAACTCCGTCAAGGAGAGACAGACGTGCCTGGTCAGCGACTTCCCAAGTTTCGGTCAGAATCTGGCGATATAGTTTCTGTCGTTCAGGATCGTCGATTCCCTGGCGCATGTATTGCAGCATGTACTGATAGGATGTCTGAGCTTGTTCCAAGCGGTTGCGGAGTGTCCAGTCACCGCTGTTCCAAAGAAAGGCTTCCAGTTGGGATTGTGCTTCCTTCAGCCGTTGCTGCTTGAGTAGAGTAACGATATGCTGATATTGTTCTTGTATGGCTTGTTCGTTCATAAATCAGTCTCTTTTTGGGTATGTATCTTATAAAACTACAAAAAGGATGCCAAAAAGTTCATAAATTTCCATTTCCCCAGCTCAGAAACGAACTTGCAACTGTGCTTGAAGCAGGTTTGAGTTTTCTCCTTTATGGCGGTTACAGTATGTATACTGGGCTTGCAGACGGCATTTGGGATAGAACCAATACTGTACACCTGCTACATAATTGGTCTGTTTATCGGAAATAGTTTTATTTTTGTTGAAATAGTCATAAGAGGCTATTACGTCAAATTTGGGAAGCACATGGCAGATACGGTTGCATAGTAACCGTCACTTTTAACGTGTCCGTCTTTTCCGGCCAAGTATTCTGTACGTACATCTACGGATTTTGTTTTGATGGTGGCACCTGCCGACCAGCGGTTTCGGGTGTAATTCTCTCCTATGGCTATGTCTGGATTAATGGAAGAAACGGCTACGGCGCATCCTTTCCCTTTAACAAAGGAACCGCCGACGGACAACCATTTCAATGGATGTACCATAAGGCTGCCTACAATATCTTTCTGATTGTTTTTATCTTTTAGGTTGATGCCTTGTCCGTTCATGATGGCAAGGTTATAAGTCATCAAAGAGTCGAACAAGTCTCCATAAATTAACAATCCCATATCACGACCGCTTGCAGAGCCATACAACGGATCACTGCCATTGATACCGGCCAGGTAATTGACGGCTTGAGAATAACAGTTTATTAATTCGACAAAGCAGGGAGACATCGGGTTCTCAATGGTATACATGGTTTTGAACTGTCCGATACGTGCTGTGAGTTGAGGGAGAAAGCGGTATTCCGTGTAGGCTTCCAGAATTTTTCCGGTATTGGCAAAGCTGTACATGAAGTAAGCCGACCATTTATCGGTGATTTTACCGCGCGCCATAAAGATAACTCTCTTTATATCGAAAGTATTGCTGGTACCTTCGCCCGCATCATCGTATGTATATCCCACTTGGGCATAGCCGGAGAGTGAAATGCGGTCTTTTAAAGTGTTGACTACATCATTCAGACAAGCATCTTGTGCTTTCAGGATGCATGTGGCTGATAAAAGGATGCAGGATAGTAGAATTCGTCTCATTATAGGGATGGATAGTAGTAAAAAAGGCAACCCTTTTTTCAAAGAGCTGCCTTTGGGTGTTATTTTGCTTGTTTTTATTCGTTGATAGCAGCGATACCCGGAAGGATTTTTCCTTCGATTGCTTCAAGCAATGCACCGCCACCGGTAGATACGTAAGACACGCCGCTTGCCAAGCCGAACTTGTTGACACAAGCTACAGAGTCACCGCCACCTACGAGTGAGAAAGCACCGTTCTTGGTAGCTTCTACGATAGCTTCGCCTACAGCGCGTGAACCGTGAGTGAAGTTCTCGAATTCGAATACACCCGTCGGACCGTTCCAAAGGATAGTCTTGGAGTTCTTGATGACATCTGCAAAGATCTTTTCAGTCTCAGGACCGATATCAAGACCTTCCCAGCCATCAGGAATTTCGTCAACCGGGCAGAACTTGGTGTTGGCATCGTTGGAGAAAGAATCGGCAATCTTGGCATCAACAGCCAAAACAAGGTTTACGCCTTTTTCTTTTGCTTTCTTCACCAGGTCAAGAGCCAAATCCAGTTTGTCATCTTCGCAGATAGAAATACCGATTTTGCCGCCCATGGCTTTGGTGAAAGTATAAGTCATACCGCCGGCAATAATCAGGTTGTCTACCTTGTTCAGCAGGTTTTCAATGATTTCAATCTTGGAAGAAACTTTGGAACCACCCATGATGGCAGTAAACGGACGTTGGATATCGTTCAAAACTTTATCAACAGCCTTTACTTCTTTTTCCATCAGGTAACCGAACATTTTGTTGTCCTTGTCGAAATATTTAGCGATCAATGCAGTAGAAGCGTGTGCACGGTGAGCGGTACCGAAAGCGTCGTTTACATAGCAATCTGCATAAGAAGCCAATTTCTTGGTGAATTCTTTCTGGCTTTCCTTAACAGCAGCTTTGGCAGCCTTCTTTTCTTCGTCTGTAGCATCTTCAGCCAAACCGCGGGGTTTGCCTTCCTCTTCAGCGTAGAAACGGAGGTTCTCGAGCAACAACACTTCACCCGGTTGCAGAGCAGCAGCCTTTACGGCAGCTTCTTCGCCCATACAGTCGTTAGCAAATTGCACCTCAACACCCAACAACTCTTCGAGATGCTTCAGAATGTGCTTCAAGGAGAACTTGTCAGCCGGGCCTTTCGGACGACCGAGGTGAGAACCGATAATTACACTACCGCCATCGGCCAAAATCTTCTTCAATGTAGGAAGAGCGGCACGCATACGGGTATCATCTGTAATGTTGAAGTTTTCGTCCAAGGGTACGTTGAAGTCCACACGAACGAATGCCTTTTTTCCGGCAAAGTTAAATTGATCAATTGTCATAATACTCTATTTTATTTAAAAGTGTTACTAATTTCTTTTTAGTGAGCGCAAAGTTAGCATTTATTTCTTTTTTTTGCTATGAAACCGTTGTTTATTCTTTGTCTTTGCCGCTCTCTTTGCTAACTTTATATTTCTGGCAGTAATATTTGCACATTAATTGCAAACCGCAGGTATCACATTGTGGAGTACGTGCCTGGCATACATAGCGACCGTGCAGGATAAGCCAGTGGTGAGCTATGGGGATGTCTGTTTCCGGTATATGTTTTACCAATTCTTTTTCGACACTGAACGGAGTTGTACATTTATCTGATACGAGACCCAGGCGATGGCTGACGCGGAACACGTGTGTGTCTACTGCCATAGCCGCTTTATTGAAAACAACGGATTGGATGACATTGGCTGTTTTGCGGCCTACGCCGGGCAGTTTTACCAGTTCTTCAAGGGTATCGGGTACCTCACTGTTGAATTCTTTCACCAACATCTGTGCCATGCCTACAAGATGTTTAGCTTTGTTGTTGGGATAGGAGACGCTGCGGATATACTCGTATACCACGTCGGGAGTAGTAGCGGCGAGTGCTTCGGGAGTAGGGAAGTCCCGGTAAAGGGCGGGGGTAATCATATTGACGCGTTTGTCCGTACATTGTGCAGAGAGAATAACTGCTATCAACAGCTCGAACGGATTGTCATAATGCAACTCTGTTTCGGCTACGGGAACGTTCTCCCTAAACCAAGCAAGGATTTTTTCATAACGCTCTTTCTTTCTCATCTTAATTTGTTTTTATGATAGTGAGGAGATACTTTCAGATTGAAATAGAAGATGGAGATAACCGTGAGGCAGGCTCCGAAAAAATATGCCATATCGAATGAGGTAATCTGTGCGATATAACCTCCTGCTGTCAGACCTATACCAATGCCTACATCCCATGAAGTCAGGTAGGTAGAGGTGGCTGTTCCGCGCTGGTTGTTGGGGGCCAGGTTTACGAACAGCGTATTGAAGGCGGGGAACATCGTCCCGAAGCCTACTCCCAATAGGAGGGCAACCATAAAAAACAATATGTTTGTCAGTTCCGGGACGGTCTTCATCAGTAGTCCGCAAGCGGACAATATGAAGAAACAGCTACATACCAGATATAGTCCTAAAGTTATGACTTGGGTGATACGTCCTTTATCACTTGTTTGCCGGAGAACATACGGGACACTGCCATGCCGACGGCCATAAAAGTAAAAAACAATCCGGAATTCAAGGTAATTCCTATTTCTTTGG
>ENA-OQCK01000102-OQCK01000102.1-human-gut-metagenome-genome-assembly--contig:-NODE-102-length-47566-cov-3.696347_pt1 | contig 47566 bp, 47 predicted proteins | sample MGYA00242498_ERZ504578 | MGnify/ENA primary metagenome ERZ504578 (study PRJEB26092, sample SAMD00036229) | human gut metagenome | host: Homo sapiens | study: EMG produced TPA metagenomics assembly of...
ATTTAATGCTAAAATCAAAGCGTTCAGGGCACAGTTCAGAGGAGTAAGAGATAAAGCATTTTTCTTGTATAGACTCGCTAAATTATATGCATAAAATGAAAATCCCTCAGATTCTTACGTTGATCCGAGATATTCATTGATCCGACGTTGAGCCAGCAAACCAATGAGTTACGAGGAGTAGAAAAGAAAAGCGGAGAGAGTTTTCCAACTTTCTCCGCCTCAGTACCCAGACCCGGGTCGAACCGGGATGGAAGTGAATCCACTGGTGTTTGAGACCAGCGCGTCTACCGATTCCGCCATCTGGGCGCGTGCTTGATTTCTCAATTGCGGTGCAAAGATACGACATTATTTTGAATTCACAATAGTTTGGCAAAAAAAAGGAGAAAAAAATAATAAAACATATCTTAAACACTTCTCTATTCAGAGAATAAACCGTACATTAGCAAAAACATTTAAAATAGAGTCACTATCATGACAAACATGAATAATTATTGCGTGATTATGGGTGGGGGTATCGGAAGCCGTTTTTGGCCGTTTAGCCGTAAAACACTCCCCAAACAGTTTTTAGATTTCTTCGGGACCGGGCGTTCACTTTTACAACAAACTTTTGACCGCTTCCAAAAAGTTATTCCAACAGAAAATATTTTCATTGTCACCAATGCAATGTATGCGGACTTAGTGAAAGAACAATTACCTGAAGTAAACGAAGATCAGATTCTGCTGGAACCGGCAAGACGGAACACCGCTCCTTGTATAGCATGGGCTTCCTACCACATTCGCGCATTAAATCCAAACGCTAATGTCGTAGTCGCTCCTTCCGATCATTTAATTCTGAAAGAAGACGAATTTCTCGCTGCCATTGAAAAAGGCTGAACTTCGTATCGCGTTCCGAAAAACTATTGACACTGGGTATCAAGCCGAATCGTCCAGAGACAGGGTATGGATATATACAAATAGACGAACCTGCCGGAGAAAATTTCTACAGAGTGAAAACATTCACAGAAAAGCCGGAGCTGGAATTAGCCCAGGTATTTGTAGAAAGTGGAGAGTTTTATTGGAATTCCGGTCTATTTATGTGGAACGTAAATACAATCATCAAAGCCTGCGAATATCTGCTACCTGAACTGGCTTCAAAATTAGCGCCGGGAAAAGACATCTATGCCACCGAGAAGGAAAAAGCATTTATCGAAGAAAACTTCCCCGCATGCCCCAATGTATCTATCGACTTCGGCATTATGGAAAAAGCAGACAATGTATATGTATCTCTAGGAGACTTCGGCTGGTCGGATCTCGGAACGTGGGGATCACTCTACGATTTATCGGAAAGAGATCAGGATGGCAATGTCACTCTGAAATGCCATTCGCTTATCTATAACAGCAAAGATAATATGGTAGTACTTCCGAAAGGAAAACTTGCCGTAATCGACGGTTTGGAAGGATACCTGATTGCTGAGTCGAATAACGTGCTGTTAATCTGTCGTAAGGATGAAGAACATGCCATTCGTAAATATGTAAATGATGCCCAAATGCAACTCGGTGACGACTTTATTTAGAATTACACGATAGCAGAAATTTAATTAGAACAGAATAAAGGTAACAATATAAATAGCAAACGGTGAACTCCCTGTAACCTAAATACAGTTTGTTCACCGTTCACTGTTTTTTATAATGAAAAACTTTTGTGTGTCTAAACTATAAAGACTTAAATTATAAGATCTCTAAATTATCTCAATTCCCTGTTCCTTACAAAGTTTCAGACCGAGATCCTTCAATCTGAACTTCTGAATCTTTCCGCTACCTGTCATCGGAAACTCGTCCACAAAGAAAATATATTTCGGTATTTTGTAACGGGAAATCTTGTTTCTGCAAAAGTCACGTACATCCTCCGCCTGTATCGTGACACCTTCCTGTAAAATGATGAACGCTCCAACAGCCTCACCATACTTCTTAGAAGGAATACCTGCAACCTGTACATCCTTCACTCCATCAAGTTTATAAAGGAATTCTTCTATCTCACGCGGATAAATATTTTCGCCACCGCGAATAATCATATCTTGATACGTCCGGTGATGCGGTAATTGCCGTTTTCGTCCTTAATACCCAAATCGCCGGAGTGTAAGAAGTTATTTCTATCAAGCACTTCCGCCGTAGCTTCCGGGTTCTTATAATACCCCTTCATGGTGTTATATCCACGGTTGCACATTTCTCCCTGTACACCCACCGGGCATTCCTCACCTGTTTCCGGATCAATGACTTTCACTTCCGTAAATTCGAAATCGCGCCCAACCGTGTTACAACGCACATCAAATGAATCGTCAATACGGGTGGCAGTCATGCCGGGAGCCGTTTCCGTCAAACCATATACACTGGTCACCTTCATATACATCTTTTCCTCAACCTGTTTCATCAATTCAACAGGACACAGAGAGCCTGCCATAATACCTGTACGAAGACAAGACATATCAAACAAGTCGAACATCGGATGATGCAACTCGGCAATAAACATAGTAGGCACTCCATAAAGCGCCGTACAACGCTCTTTATGAATGGAAGCCAGCACAACCAACGGATCAAAACGCTCTACCATTACCTGCGTGCAACCATGAGTCAGGCAGTTCATGGTGGCCAATACAACCCCGAAACAATGGAACAACGGAACACAGCAACAAAGTTTATCATCTGCCGTAAACTTCATGTGCTCACCGGTCAAGAAACCATTGTTAGCTATATTATAATGTGTAAGCATTACCCCTTTCGGAAAACCGGTAATTCCTGATGTATATTGCATATTTACCACATCGTGACAGTCAACTTTACTTTTAAGTTCATTTAGGCAACTATCCTCGATATTATTTCCCAGCAACAGGATTTCCGCCGTGTTATACATTCCGCGATGTTTCTCCTGTCCGACATATACTACATTTTTCATATATGGGAAACGTTCGCTTTTCAAATACCCGCGTTCGCAAGTTTTCAATTCGGGAAGCATAGTATACGTCATTTGCACAAAATCACTATCTTTCTCGCCATTTACGATACAAAGTGTGTGCATATCCGAGTTCCGGCAAAGATATTCCAACTCTGACTGTTTATAGTTCGTGTTCACAGTGACATATACGGCACCAATCTTAGCACAAGCATAAAGCAATGTAAGCCAATCGGGAACATTAGCAGCCCAGATACCTACGTGGGTGCCTCGTTCCACGCCAATGGCGATAAGTCCTTTCGCCATATCATCTACGCGACGATTCAATTGGCTCCAGGTAAATCGAAGATTGCGGTCGGAATATACGATATATTCCTTATCAGGAGTCTCTTCAGCCCAGTGTTCCAGCCACTGTCCCAAAGTACGGTCAAATAATTGCATACGATATACTTAAATCTTGGTTCTTACATAACATCAAATCGGTGTATAAACTACTGCCAGAATCTTTGCAGCCTGTCCCTCGTAAGCATGTACATGGTGAGGAACGATAGAGTCATAATAAATACTATCGCCTTCTTCCAGAAGGTATGTATTCTTTCCATAACTGATTTCCATGATACCTTCCATAACCATGATAAACTCCTCTCCCTCATGAGAAGAAAGAACAAAGTCAGTATCTTCAGTTGGCATTACATCAATGATGAATGGCTCCATGTGACGGTCGGCTTTCGATTTGGACAAAGAATGGTATTCCATGTGTTTGCGTGAGTGAATCGCATTATTGGAGAAGCTGATAGCGTCTTTTGCCTCTTTTTTACGGCATACCACCGGTCCCACTTCGTCCTGATCGTCCAAGAAAGTCCCCAGCCGTACACCCAATACACGAGCAATCTTAATCAACGGAGCAAGAGAAGGGATATCGATATTATTTTCGATACGCTCAATCTGTTCCATAGCCAAACCAGAACGCTGCGCCAATTCTTCTATGGTTATTGATTTATCTTCGCGGAGTGACTTAATTTTCTCTCCTACAATTTTACTTGTATCCATATTGTAAGCATTTTAGTTGTCAAAGGTGATAAATTATAATAATTAAGTTGCAAAAATAACAAAATCTTTAGATGAGCACAATTATAACCAAAGAAAATATGACTATCCGATAGAAAAAGGGAGAAACTAAAAAGCCGCTCCTCATAATGAGAAACGGCTTCTTCAATTTTTTCGCGGCAAGTAGATTACTTACGCAAACCGAGTTCTTTAACAATAGCACGATATCTTGTGATATCTTTAGCTTTCAAGTAATCAAGCAAACGACGACGTTTAGCTACCAACATTGTTAAGGCTCTCTCTGTACTATAATCTTTTCTGTTGAGCTTCATGTGCTCAGTCAGACGAGAAATACGGTAGGAAAACAAAGCTATCTGCGCCTCAGTTGAGCCAGTATCAGTGTTAGACTTCCCGTACTTTCCGAAGATTTCTTGCTTTTTAGCAGCGTCTAAATACATAATTTTTAGAATTTTGATATAGTAAATATTCTTTTGAGCGTGCAAAGATAGGCATTATCTTTATATCCCACAACGTTTTACAAGAAAAAAATGCGAGTATAGCATATATTTCTAATCCTATTTTCGTACCTTTGCAGCCAAATAATAGGTATTATATGCAAAATATTCGAAACATTGCAATCATTGCCCATGTTGACCATGGGAAAACAACGCTGGTTGACAAAATGCTGTTGGCCGGAAATTTGTTCCGCAACAATCAAAATAGTGGTGAACTTATCTTGGATAACAACGACTTGGAGCGCGAACGTGGTATAACGATTCTTTCCAAGAACGTTCCATTAACTACAACGGTACTAAAATTAATATTATTGATACTCCGGGACACAGTGACTTCGGTGGTGAAGTTGAACGCGTATTGAATATGGCCGATGGTTGTATTCTGCTGGTCGACGCATTTGAAGGTCCGATGCCCCAGACTCGTTTCGTGCTGCAAAAAGCATTGGAAATTGGTTTGAAACCGATTGTAGTAGTCAATAAGGTAGATAAGCCGAACTGCCGTCCGGAAGAAGTATACGAAATGGTTTTCGACTTGATGTTCAGCCTCAACGCTACGGAAGATCAATTGGATTTCCCCGTTATCTATGGTTCTGCCAAGAACAACTGGATGAGCACCGATTGGCAGAAGCCGACTGAAACGATCACTCCGCTACTGGATTGTATCATCGAGAACATTCCGGCTCCGACACAGTTAGAAGGTACTCCGCAGATGTTGATTACTTCTCTGGATTATTCTTCTTATACCGGACGTATCGCCGTAGGTCGTGTGCATCGCGGTACATTAAAAGAAGGTATGAACGTAACGCTTGTAAAGCGCAACGGTGATATGCTTAAAAGTAAAATTAAAGAACTTCATGTATTCGAAGGTCTAGGCCGTGTGAAAACAAGTGAAGTTTCTTCTGGAGATATTTGTGCATTGGTAGGTATCGACGGATTTGAAATCGGAGATACTGTTTGTGACTTCGAAAATCCGGAGGCATTGCCACCTATTGCAATCGACGAGCCGACAATGAGTATGTTATTTGCTATCAACGACTCTCCGTTCTTCGGAAAAGACGGCAAGTTTGTAACTTCACGCCACATCCATGACCGTTTGATGAGGGAACTCGACAAGAATCTGGCTCTTCGCGTAAAGAAGAGTGAAGAGGATGGTAAATGGATTGTTTCCGGCCGTGGTGTACTTCACCTTTCCGTACTGATTGAAACAATGCGCCGCGAAGGATACGAATTGCAGGTAGGTCAGCCACAGGTTATCTACAGAGAAATAGACGGTGTAAAATGCGAACCGATTGAAGAACTGACAATCAACGTACCGGAAGAATATTCCAGTAAGATTATTGATATGGTAACCCGCCGTAAAGGTGAAATGGTCAAAATGGAAAATACGGGCGAACGTATCAATCTCGAATTTGATATGCCTTCACGTGGGATCATTGGTCTTCGTACCAATGTGCTGACCGCCTCTGCCGGTGAAGCTATTATGGCACACCGTTTTAAAGAATACCAGCCATACAAAGGAGAAATCGAACGTCGTACCAATGGTTCTATGATTGCCATGGAAAGCGGAACCGCTTTTGCTTATGCTATCGACAAATTGCAGGATCGCGGTAAATTCTTTATCTTCCCGCAGGATGAAGTCTATGCAGGACAGGTGTAGGTGAACACTCTCACGACAATGACTTGGTTATCAACGTTACCAAATCAAAGAAGTTGACCAATATGCGTGCTTCCGGTTCGGACGATAAAGTTCGTCTGATTCCTCCCGTTCAGTTCTCACTCGAAGAAGCATTGGAGTACATCAAGGAAGACGAATATGTAGAAGTAACCCCGAAAGCAATGCGTATGCGTAAAGTCATTTTGGACGAAATAGAGCGCAAACGTGCGAACAAGATCTAAAACAATTCACTTCAGATAAAACAAGAAAGCCCGTTGGAGAAGAATCTTTAGCGGGCTTTTCTTATTTTTTCAGCTCAACCATATTCAGTAACTTCCGCACAACCCAATAGCCGACTCTAGCTTCTGAAATACCTTTCTGCAACCGATGTGGACATACAAAATTATCATCTTTGATTTCCGCTTCCATATAATAGAAACAACAGAAAGGATCTAGTTCAAATGCCTTTGCATATTCCAGAATATGGGTCGAAATAAGAAAATGACAATTGGAATACTCCTTCAATAATTCATTTACCGCAACGGAAGCCTCAAATGCATCTTTAGCATTAGTCCCCCGAAACATCTCATCCAGAATGACCAGACATTTCTTTCCGGTTCCCGCCTTTTGTAGAACTTCCTTAATACGAAGCACTTCCGCCATAAAATGACTTCGCCCGTCCCGCAAAGAATCAGGCAAGTTGATAGATGTATATATCCCCTCATAAACAGGACAAATCATTGACTTAACCGGAACGGGCAGACCGCAATGAGCTAACCAGACAGCCAGCGCCAAAGCCTTCAAGTTGTCGATTTTCCCGCCATGTTGGAACCTGTAAAAAGACATATATTCCCACAGGACATTTCCCAATTATTCTTTTGCACATTTTCCACAAAAGGATGTACAATACCTTCAACAGAGAACTCCATTGTCTGCACCATGGTCGGAGTGAAACAGAAATTCTTTGCCTTCGCTACCCGATGCGCCGTCCTGCAAACATCAAACATGTAGACAACAGACAACAACTCCCTTATGGACAATAACCGTGTACAACGAAATAAATAATCATATTTATCTATGGCATAATTCGACAAGCGTGCCTTTTCATCTAAAGTTTGTTGCAGAACTTCCTCTAATTCACTTCCATGCAAAAGTTCCTGTACCTTATCAGCTGTTTCTTTTAAAAGTTGTGGCATATTCCCCCCTGCTGCAATAGTCCATTTCTCCAAACGGTGCAACATGAGAAAAACCAATTTCACTCCTCGGGAAACCACATACCGGTTCGGGTCATATCGTACAAGACGATCAATAATCGTCGCACATGAAAGTAATATATTTGCTCCCCTTATCTGTTCGCGATATTCCAGATAATATTCAATAAAGTCCAGTTCTTCCTCATTTAAAGGAAGTTCCGGCAAGAAATCCCAGGCGATAGCTTCCTGACGTTTACAAATCTCTTCCCAATCACTCAACGGATGCATAATCCAATCCAGCATCAGCGACTTTCCTTTCTTCGTTTCTGCTTTTAAAAACAAAGAACAAAGCGCCTGCTCACCATACACATTCCCTGTAACGTTCAAATCCGCATAAGTCTGTTTATCAGCGTCCAAATATACCATAGTATGATTTTTATCCAACTTCACAAAAATAGACAAAGTAAGAATAGACTAGTAATAAAGAACTTTTTAATAAGCTTTTTTAATACAACAACACTCCCACTATACCAGCAAGACAGATCAGCAGAATAGGATGTAGCTCCCATTTCCATGTAATCAGAAAAGCACCGACAAAAATCCCAATACTTTTATAATCAATAAAGTTATCTTTGTTCATCATCAGTAAGGCTGCCGAAGCAATCAATGCCACAGACATAGGAAGCAGCCCCGACATCGCCGCCTTGATATACTTATTATCTTTGCATTTGGCAAAGAAATAAGAAATGAGCAATACTAAAATAAAAGAAGGCAAACAAACTGCCACAGTAGCAAGCACCGCTCCCCATACACTTTGTGTAACTGCATATCCCACGTAAGTAGCACTATTAATTCCAATCGGCCCCGGTGTCATTTGCGAAATCGCCACTACATCCGTAAATTGCTGGGGAGTCAGCCAATGATGAATATCCACAATTTCGTGTTGAATAAGGGAAAGCATAGCATAGCCACCTCCGAAGCCAAACGTACCGATCTTCAGATACACCCAAAGTAATTGTAAATATATCATGCCTTTATATCTTTAATCTTATCTTTCAACCATAAAGTATAAACCAGTCCGCCCGCAATTCCCGCCAATACTACATAAATAGGAGAAAGTCCGAATTGCCAGATCAACACAGTAGCAATGAGGGGGCCATCAACTGTATATATTTCAGCTTCAATGCCCTAACCGCAGATATGCAAGGGAATAAAATCAATGCCACCACTGCCGGCCGTATTCCGTTAAAGATACGGATCATCACCTCATTATCCTGAAAACGGGCAAAGAACATCGCAATCAACATCATAATAACAAAAGAAGGCAATATGGTAGCCAGTGCGCACACCAGGCTACCAATCACCTTATGAAGTTTATAACCTACAAAAATAGATATGTTTACTGCGAAAACACCGGGCAATGACTGGGTCAAGGCAAACATTTCCATAAATTCCTCTTTACTCATCCACTTTTTCTTGACTATCTCCCGTTCTATCAACGGAATCATGGCATATCCACCTCCAATGGTGAACATGCCAATTTTCGCAAATGTATAAAAGAGTTTCAAATAAGTAACAATCATTTTTCTGTCAGCGTTTTAGCAATTCCCCCTTCACGCTATCATACTTTAGTTGATAACTATGTCCTTTTACAGTTTTAAAAGACAAAGTCTTGCCGGCATATTTCACAATACATCTTTCACCTGACTTTGACAGGATAGTCGCTTCCTTCAAAAGTCCGTTCTCCCATATCATGTCTACCTCGAAATTTCCTTTCGCACATATACCCCGGACAGAGCCTTCCTTCCATGCATCCGGCAAAGCAGGAAGCAGTTGGATAAATCCCATGTGACTTTGCAGTAACATCTCCGTAATACCGGCCGTACCACCAAAGTTTCCATCAATCTGGAAAGGCGGATGCGTATCCCATAAATTATCAAGCGTACCGTTCTTCAGCAGATTAGCAAATAAGGTATAAGCATGATTGCCGTCCTGCAAGCGAGCCCACTGGTTCAACTTCCATCCCATACTCCAACCCGTAGCTCCGTCACCACGATGCACCAATACTACTTTGCAGCTTCAGCCAATTCGGGAGTAGTGACAGGAGAAACCGTATGTCCCGGATGCAGACCAAACAGATGATTTACATGGCGGTGTTCATCTTTCGGATCGTCAATATCTACCGACCATTCCATTAATTGCCCATAACGGCCGATCTTATAAGGAACGAGATTGGCAAGCACCTGTTCCCATTCCTTACGTTCTTTCTTATCCACTCCCAATTCCTCGCTCGCCTTGATGGCATCCAATAGGATTTCACGCACAACGGCGTGTACAAATGTGGCCCCCTGATCAATAGGGCCATGTTCGGGTGAAGTGGACGGTGCCGCAGTATAAGTTCCGTCCGGCTTATGCCACAAATAATCAACTGCAAAATTGGCACTGCTCTTTATCAACTCATATCCCGTCTCTTTCAAGAATTTCAAATCCCGTGTATAGTCATAATACTCCCAAATATGCGTAGCTAGCCAAGGGCCTGCCATTGGATTAAAGTTCCACGACATATCTTGACTTTCCAGTGGAGCAGTAAACCCAAAGATATTAGCAGAAATAGATGCAGTCCAGCCCCTCGCACCAAAATAAGACTGAGCCGTCTTTTCACCCGGCTTCACTAATGTGCGGATAAAATCAATTAACGGCAACATGCATTCCTCCAGATTCGTAGACAGGCAGGCCAATAATTCATCTGAATATTTATGTTATTATGATAATCAACACGCCAAGGCCCATCAACGTTATTATGCCAGATACCTTGCAGGTTGGCCGGCATATTGCCCGGACGAGAACTTGCAATCAGAAGATAACGGCCGAATTGAAAATAAAGTTCCTCCAGATAATAGTCCGGCTGCCCTTTCCGATAATTTTTCAACCGCTGCCCGGTCGTAAATTACCGGTCTTTACCGTTGGATTCAGATTCAACTTCACCCGATTGAATAAAGCAGCGTAATCCTGATAATGCTCATTCAACAGAGCCGAATAACCTTTGGCCACCGCATTAGCCAGCCATTGACCCGTTGTTTCGACAGGATTGACCCCGACATACGTTTTCGGATTCTTAAAGTCTGGAGCAAAGTTAGCCTTATAGTCAGTATCCGCAGTGACATAAAAGACAACTTCATCCGCTCCCTTCACGGTGAGTTTCCCATTTCTATTGACCAATGTTCCACCTTTAGTCTCCGCTTGGATACGGACTACATATTTCATTCCATTATTATCCAGCGCAGCCGAATAAACCAAGCCATTATCACCTTGAGCCACCATACTACCTGTCGATACCGGATTAGGAGCATAACTGAATATCAGGTTCTGCTTGCCCGGCCGGTCGGCACTGAAACGCATGACCAGCACATTAGCAGGATAAGAAATAAAATAATTCCGTTGGTACGCTACATCGTCTTTTTTAAACTGCACTACAGCCATAGCAGAGTCCAAAGAAAGAATACGCTTATAATCACTCATACCAATAATATTCAGCCCGGTCTCCACATAAAACTCTCCCATAGTCGTAAAACTACCGAAACGGAAAGGCTTTTCCCTGCTGCCCTCATAAGGTACTTCACTATTAAAATTCTGTCTCGTCAGCCTCTCCGCTTTAACTTGGTCTCCTTCCGTAAATGCTTTACGTATTTCATCAAGGATATGCGCTGACTGTTTATTGACATTCCAGTAGTAATCCGCTCCTTTCGCTGTGTTAGGACCACCCCGCCAGAGTGTCTTTTCATTAAAAGTAATCCGTTCAGCTTCGACCGATCCCATAATATTCGCCCCTATACTGCCATTTCCAATAGGCAATGATTGTGACTCCCATGCAGCATCCGGATTACGGGCTGTATCACCGGCGGTTTCCGGTTTATTTTCACCTTTCCACATATCCGGTCTGCCACCATACCATACGGCATGTCCTTGCAAAGTATTCGGAGCATCAAACCAAATAGCAAGTCCTTTTGTATAATCTGTCCCTCCGGCACAAACGGCAGAGGAGACAAGTAAAGTACTGATAAAAAATGAATAAAGTTTCTTCATTGTCATAGTATTTATTTTTTGGGGTTAAAAATCAACCTTGATATATTTCTTTTTCATCTGTCTAAATTCCATTTTTTATCACAAACCTCCTCCAGCTTATTCTCTCTGATTACAACACCTTTACAACCATTTAAAATAAACAAAGGCTTTTGACGAAAATCGTCCGAAGAAGTACATTCTACATGATTCTCTTTAAAAATCAAATCCTTCGTACTTTTGGCGTATAACACCGGATTCCCAAATGTACGAAACGTATTACCTATGATACGCACATTTCTATGCACCGGACGTTCCGCATCCACCACCGTATTAGAAGGATGCAACGCAATGACTGCATTTTCAGGCCCTCCACTATACGCACAGCCGATAAATATATTGTTCTGAATCAAAACATCATTCACCGGTCCCGATTCATACCAGCCTTCGGCATCTCCTTCTATCAGGATAGCGCTCATGCCCGTTTTATAATAAGTATTATCTGCAATCACTACTTTTCGGGGAGTAGTCATTAAGGTACCCCGCGTACTTGTCCTCGTAAAATAACAATGACGAATTTCCACTTCGGGCGTGCAACTGATATTCTCCACACAATCGTGATTCAGTTCCAATTCACCGGGAATATCCCGATTGAAGGTGACTTGAACAATACGGTCTGTCAACCGTTTCACAGCAACCACTTGCGCAGACGCAAAACGTTCCATAGTAGACGCCTTGACAAAAGCGACCGTATCCCCCTCAAAGTAAGCGTTATACCCATAGCTCTGTCCATGCATGAAACGCAAATTCAAAGTACGGGTGTTTATTTTCTCAACGGCACGCAAGTTAGTACCGTGCACATTTATCGGATCATCCTGTGCACCCGCAAAATAACAACCAACTATCTTCACCTTTCCACTACATCCGGAAAAGTGCATCATATCCGCAGAAGCTGCCAACAACCTGCCACTGCCTTCGCGCGGCATACATTTCACTTTATCCATGGTAATATTACGAGTGTATTGACTTACTATACCAAGCCCATGCATATAGTGCATCTGCACCCGGTTAAGTGTAATATCCCGGCTTTCGAAAATAAACCATCCCACCTGGTCACGAATAATGTCACGAATTGTCAAAGTATTCCCCACTTTCGGGCGAAATCCTTCCGGGACATGGAAACGTACTACATTCGGGGGCACCCCTTCCGCCTCCGCAGCAGCAAGCACATTCCACCCCTGGCTATAACGGAAAGTACTATCAACAGGACTATATTCTATACAATGATTCTTGTTTGAACGCCAACCCTCACCAAAGAGGCTCATCCGCCCATTCACTATTTCATAACGTGTGTCACGATGTACAACAACTTCCACCTCATCATCTTCCACACGGGCAAATGTCATTTCCGAACCGGCAGGACGTTCAAAATCAATATGCAAATCTTTAAACACCAGATTCTTACAACGTTCGAGAGCGATAGTCGTCATTTTTCCGTGAAACATCAGCGTTGCTCCGTTTCCTTCAATCAGCAGATCTTTCATATCTTCAAACAGCAGACCGATAGTTTTCACTTTGGAAGGACACTCTTGTTCGGTCGATGTATTCGATATAAAATATTTCCGCCGGATAGCACCTTCGGGCCAGATATCATAACGCCCTTTCTCAAAAGAGAGCACGCGAGCACCACTTCGCTTACATTCACTAATAGCTTCCTGCAAACAGGTCACACAATTTTCATATGTATACGGATGTGCTCCGAAGTTTGAAACACGGATAGTATCTTTTTGTTGCGCCTGGGTAATACCGGAAATTCCGACTATTGACAAGCATATAAATAAAGCAATAAATCTCATAAGCAAATATGTATTAAAGAAGAAGTTGTCGCGTTACTTTATATTTATACAAAGATAGCGAATTATGTTCGATTATTAAATAAAGAGCCGCCATCAAATCGCATTTATTCACATAAACCCGATTCTCCAGCGGCTCTAACCTTTCTTTAGTGAGAAATATAGCTATCTATTGAACTCTGTCACTTCAACGGACTCACTATTAATAATATTATTTCTTACTTGTCGTAAACATTATCTCTGCAATACTTGCATTTACACCATTATTACTACCCGTAACCAAAGCACGTATATATCTTCCTCTTACAGGTTCCGGCAACAGCAGGGTTTGGGCATTGGTCGCCTTTTCACTAGGGAAGTTCAATTGTCCCAATTCTGTCCAATGTTCTTCACTTTCACCTATGCTGAATATAACAGTTTTAGTATCTCCGTTACCTTGCCTTCTTGCCAGTTCTATCGAAAGAATATCCTGTTGTGATTTCATATCAATAATGATTTCGTGTGGCAATGGAGGATTAGCCCCTTCACCTTTCCATTGTGAGTGCCAGAAACTGGCAAGATCTCCGTCAAGGATACAGGTGGCAATACCATATTTACCAGCATTTTCTCCAACCTTTTCTTCTGTCGAAGCCGAGATTCCCCAATCCGTTCTGTCTGCATCAACATATTGTTCGTGAACCGCATCCCAATCTTCTTTTGAAATGGTATAATAAGCAGGAAAATCCATTATTTTTTCCAAAGTTGGAATATCATCGAAAGCGTCATCAGCCGGCTTAAATGTAGATATCAACTTAAATGATGTCTTAAGGACCGCATCCGGTATAACCGTAGAAGTTTGCCCTTCATCTACTTTGATGATTTTCTCCTTTCCCTCATCATTGTATACGTCAACGTAGTTCCGGTACACCCCTCTAACGGAACCCAATTAATCGTTACTCCGTTCAAATCTGCCGAGATCGAATTAATTCCCTGAGCTGATAGACTGGCCTGATAAGTGGAACCGTACACTTCACCCGCAATAGTTCTTACCAAAGACTCTTTACCTGTATCACTCCTCGTTATCATATTGAATATATATTTCCCTTCCGGAAGTCAATAATCGTCGATATAGGATCCTTTATAACACGATTCTCCGGAACAGGAACTACCACAGGATTTTCATTTCCCTCCCACGTAATCACACAAGAGCTGATTCGTGGTCGGCATTCAGATACCACTCCAACTTGACACGATTGAACCCGCTATAGGCACTCAAATCCTGAACGGCCCCGAGATAGGTTTCTTCTCCCATTTCAAGGTATTTTTCGTGTATCTCATACATATCTCCGCAAGCGGTCATCAAAAAGGCTGACAAGCCACAAGCTATATATCTTATTATATTTTTCATAATCTGATTTTTTTAATTACTCTGTTGCAGGTTGTCCCCAGAAAGTCATTTCGCCAATCTGAGCGTAAGTACCTCCACTCCAGGTTTCAAGCATAAGAATTCTTACATAACGGAAATTAGGAGCTTCAATGGGAACTTCGTGTTCATCGCCATTCTGTATATATTCAATATCTTCATTGGTTATATTCGGATTATCTTGTCCGGAAGGTTTATAACATTCAACATCCATAATCTTCGTCCAACCCTCAAAGGTAGGATACATGATACCATCTTTTTCCTGACCGCTATTATACATTTCGTCCGTAAGTTCCGTACAACCATAAATCACATATTTCTTCAAATTATTATGAGTATAGGTCCAAACGTTTGCATCTCCTCTGCGTTGCCACATCTTGAAACGGCTTACCTTGGCAACCTGTCCCATATCGAACGTTATACACCGACCAGGGGCAGGGTTATCACTATTAGTAACACTATGGAAACAGTCTGTGTTATTATTACCCTGCCAGATATTTCGTATCGGCAGACCACCCATTGCCTCACAATCACCAGGCAAACGTGTCGGAAGTTCTTTAAATTTCGACTTGTCAAGTTCCTCTTCATACAAAGGATTGCTTTCCAGCTCCAACATCTCGGAATAATTATCCCAACGGTCACGAATTCTGTATCCTAACGTGATTGGTTCAGCAGCCAATCCCCGGATTTTAGCTTGCCCTTCCACTATACTGGAATAGAAATTCTCCAAAGAAACCCATTCTCCGTTTTCCTTTTTGGTAACTTCCAGAATAATATTCTGTCGAGTCGGATTTTTCCACGTCAAACTCACTCCTCCAAAACTATCAGTAATCTTGAGTGACTCATAAATATATTCTACAGGAGGAGTTAATGGACTGATAGAAACGGTTTTCGGTTCAGACTCGTTCTGGCTTTTGTCTACACTCTTCAAAAAGATATTATAGTCACCCACCTTTCCGAATCCTTCTACGATCAAGCTATCTACATAAGGAGAAGCTTTTGTGGTTCTTTCCACCCCATTAATCATATAAGACGCCACAACACACAAGAGATCATCATCTTTCGGAGGAGTATAACGAATGATAGCTCCTCCATTAATGTTCTCCACCTCTATATTCGTAGGCAATCCCGGTGCTACACTGTCGGTAGCATTGAGACCAATCTTTTCGTCCTGCCCACATCCTGCTAGGCAGAGTGTACCGAGCAATGTGACGAACGCATATTTCACAAGCTCTGATATATTATTCATATTTCTCATATTTCCAGTCATTTTAAATTATGAATATCATAGTTACCACCCTGGGTTTTGTACCAGGTTCGGATCTTTCAATATTGTTTCCAGTTTCAACGGCCACAAATAGTCCTTATAACTATACTTTGAACGTAAGTAGATAGTGGTTACTCTATAAAATTCCTGGGCAGTCTCTCCTTGAATATGCCACCCTTTCACTTCGCGGGGAAGTTCTTTTTTCCAACGACGCAAGTCCCAGAAACGTTTTCCTTCACAGACCAGTTCATTCAAACGTTCCATACGAATGATTTCACGCATACCGTTTTTCGTATTAGGCTTATCCGGGGACTTGGAATATTTACTCCACGACTCCTTTACCCCCTTCAACCCTGCACGTTCGCGAACCAAGTCCACGTAATCATATACATCCTGTGTGGGTGATTCCTGCGATTCATTCAAAGCTTCCGCATACATCAGATACAAATCAGCAAGACGTATGATTGGGAACGAATAACGGTAGGGAGAGAAACCGTCTTTTGTCAAACCAGTCTTATAGCTACATACCTTTTTATTCAAATATCCCGTATATGAATGGTCTTCCGAAGTCTGGCGCCTGATACCTCCTTTGCCCGAAAATGATAGAAAGCAAGATTTGCCGGCTCATCATTCGTATAACCATCTCCATACCATGTTCCACGGTCGAATGACAATGAAGCATAGAAACGCGGTTCACGGTTCAAGTGAAGATAGGCTGTTTGCTCTCCTATCTGAAGGTAATATTTATTATTTCCCTCATCCGGGATAGTGGTAATCTCATAGCGGTTAGGATAATTAGCCGTCCAGAAATCACTGTTATCTTCAGAAATAGGCACACCATTTGAAGAATAGAATGCTTCGGCTACTGATAAAGTTGGTCCTAAAACAGAACGCGCGTTATAGTGGCTCCCCTTCGTATGTTTAGCCATTGCAACCGTCTGCAATCCGTTAACGTTCCGAGTACTTCCCCAAATAATTTCTTCATTCCATTTTTCTGTGACAGCCCCACCGATATCCAGCAGTTTGCGTGTTGCCGCAGAAATACTATTGATCGGCAAAGAGAAAGTATAAAGTTTCTCGTGACCATTTTCTTTTGCACAATTTATCGCTTCAAGCGCTGCGTCTGCTGCCAATTTCCATTTACTGTTATCAACCTGTGTCGGGAACAAATGCCTACCCTGATTATCTTTCACATTAATATAATCCGAATTTCCATTAAACAAAGGGCTGGCAGCCAATAATAACAATTGTGCTTTTACTGCTTTTGCAATTGGCTGGGTGATGCGCCCCATCTCCTGTCCTGGATCTGTGATCTTTGAAGGCAGATCTTTATATGCTTCATCCAGCAGGTTAGAGATATAAGCCACTACATCATCCACCGGCTCGCGATAACGCCTTACTTCATCCTGTGAAGCATCTACCGCAATATTAGTATCCATGATAGGAATAGGGCCGTAAAGCATAAACAGATAATAATGATAATATGCTTTGAGGAATTTTACTTCCGCAATCCAACGGGTGCGTTCATAATTCTGCAAATCGAGAGGTTTGTTGATATTTTCCAAGAAAATATTACAATCGCGGATAGCTACCCAAAGATTGGTTCCCCCATTTCCTCCATCCCAAAAATTCTGGTAGGGGTCATTATTATTTTGTTCACCGCGACCTATTTCCCATGCGTTGAGAGAGATACGCTGATCTATAAAACCGGTTCCTTTAGGCATTAACCAATGTTCATCACCTGCCAAAAAGCCAATGGAGCCACCCTGATCCCATGAAGGCAGGTAACTATAACAAGTATGTAGAAACTTAAATGAATTAATGCGGTTGCTGAAGGCATTATCCATGCTTGGAGTACCTTCGGGCACTATATCTAGGTAATCACTACAAGAAGTGCTACACAGCATGGTAGCAATCACGAGTGATATGGATATGATTATTTTTTTCATATAACATGTTTTAGAGTGAAAGTTGAATACCTACATTAAATACTCGTTGAACAGGATATCCCAAACCGTTGTTCCCCATTTCCGTATCCCAAATCTTGAATTTGGAAATATTGAACAAGTTCGTCCCACTTACGTAAATACGCAAGTTTTCCAATTTAGCTTTACTGGTCAGCCGCTTTGGAAGTGTATAGCCTATTTCTGCCGATTTCATACGCAAGAAAGTACCGTCACGTAACCACCATGTACTCGACTGGTTATTATTACTGATAGCCGTATCCGATAACCGTGGCCAAAAAGCATACATATTCTGGTTGGACTCGCTCCAATGATTATCTGCAATAACCTGAAGTAAAGCATTGTTAGCCTGTTTCCCTCCCAATTCGTTGTCCGGATCATAAGGTTGGGCAAACGGAGTGATACGCAAAGGACTAATAAAGAAAGAAGACCGTGCCGATCCCTGGAAGAAGCAGTTGAAATCAAACGCCTTATATCCGACAGAGAAACCGAAACCATAGATAATTTCTGGTGTAGTCGGATAACCGATAGGCACAATATCCTGCTCGTCGATGATTCCGTCACGATTGATATCTTTATATTTGATATCTCCGGCCGTATATTCGCCAAATTGTTGTTTCGGAGAGTTTGCCACATCTTCATCATCTACAAACAAACGTTCGGCTATGTAACCATAAGTCTGGCTCAGCTTAGAACCGATTTTACTTCTCCATGGAGTAGCCGAGTAGTCCGGTTCTTCGTATTCAGAAAATTCACTGCTGGCGTATGTGAAATTACCTCTGATAGTAGTCCACAGGTTTTTGTTGAAAATATGCGAATAATCCAAAGAAATATCGACACCTTGTCCTTTAGCCTCACCGATATTTGCCCGGATAGGCGCCTGGAATCCATCAAACTGGGGATATCGGCACGCTCTTGCAGGATATTCGTTCTTCTTTCTTTAAAATACTCTGCCTGAATCTCCAGGTCATTGAATAATTTCAGTTCAAATCCCACATTCATTTTATGAGAAATTTCCCAACCAATCTTCGGATTGGCATAGCGCTGATAGAAATACCATTATAACCTTCGTCAAGTTGGTTCCGAAGTTCATTCCCCTACCGGAATTATTCATATTTACTTCCGACAAATAGAAGAAACGGTTGTCATTATTAGAAATATTATCATTACCGACCAATCCGTATGATCCTTTCAACTTAAGCATATTGACAACTTTGGAAATCGGTTTGTCCGCCCAGAATTTTTCATTGGACACAACCCAGCCCAAACCTCCCGACGGGAAGAATCCCCAACGATGACTCTTGTCAAAACGTTCGGAACCGTTGTAACCGAAATTAAACTCCGCAAAATAACGGTCGGAGAATCCGTAAGTAAAACGTCCTGCTAATCCCAAATTACGGGTAGGGAGTGATTTCTGCAAGGTGTTTTCATTGCCACTTTTCCCTTCACGCACTGTATAAACCAACATACCACTGACATTGTGTTTTTCAACAAACGTCCGATCGTATGACAACGACGCTTCCAAATACAGGGAACTGCCTACTTTTTTACTTCCCGGAGAGTATCCTAGATAATCTGTACCCAAATCCGGATTTAGAGCAGAGAGAGTGTATTCATCTTTTGTCTTATCATAACTATCCAAGGCATAATAGAATGGAGTATAAGAACGTTGAAGGTCATAATATGAAGTTCGCGTGACATTTCCCAACAAACGCCCTTTCAAGCCTTCGGTTATAAAACTGAAATCTTGCTTCAGCTCCAACTGGGCAAGTATAACAGTGTTTTCATATTCTTTATAACCGCGTGCCATTTCAGCATAAGGATTCAAGTAATTTGCACTAGTTCCATAATTACCGAACATAGGATGATTGGTATATTGGTTAGCTGCATCCGGAGCATACATGGCAGGAAAAAGAACCGGACTTGCTTTAATAGCCTGACTGTAAACCTGCGAACCGCCCTGTATCGGGCCTTGATAACTATCAAACGTGCCGCTCACGCGCACTCCCAACTCGGTTGTTTTAGTCAGATTAATATTAACATTCGAACGTACCGTATATTTATCCAACTTAATATTATTATCAAAAAGGTTACTGGGAACCTGTTTCAAGATACCATTATCCCGCGAATAAGACAATGCTACATAGTAACGGGCTACACGGCCACCACCGCTAAGGCTCATGTTTCCGCGATAGTTAGTTGTGAAATCTTTGAATAGCATATCCTTCCAGTCTACCATCGGATAAGCCATCGGATTCAACCCTTTTTCGCGAGCAGCAATCGCGCTTTCCAGATAAGGTAATGCACCATCCGGATTTCGAGTTCTCACCGCCTCATTATGAAGTTTCATAAACGTCAGCGGATCAGCAATTTCAACCTCTTTGGAAGGAGCGGAAAACGAACTTTCTACCCTGAAAGATAATTTCATTTTACCTTCCGTACCTTCTTTTGTCGTTACAAGAATAACACCATTAGCACCACGCGCACCATAAAGCGCAGTAGCAGTAGCGTCTTTCAGAATGGAGAAACTGGCGATATCATCGGTATTCAATCTTGCCAAATCTGATGAAGTCAATTCAATGTTATCAATCAAAATCAACGGATCGGCTTTCCCTGTTCCAAATGTCGTCACACCACGAATAAAGAATTCGGCATTATCTTCACCCGGTTCTCCACTTCTTTGATAAGCAACTACTCCCGCCAACTTCCCTGCAAATCCGGTAGTAAGATTACTACTGGTAGTTTTTAACTCCGCCGGTTTGATAGTAGAAACGGAGCCTAATACAGACTCTTTCTTTTGTTTGGCAAAAGCTACAATCGTGACATCTTCAAGTGCAATACCGCTATCTTCTTTCATCGTCACAACACGAAAGACATTTAGATCTTTAGGGTTGAACGGAACAACTTTCTTCTCATATCCAATGTAAGAGAATTCTATATTTTTCGTGTTTGCCGGTACTTTCAGTACATAATTTCCGTCCAAGTCTGTAGCTACTCCGATACTGGTTCCCGGAATAAAAACACTGGCACCAATAATCGGTTCATTGTTAAAATCCAATACAACTCCTTTAATTGTATAGGTCTTGCCTGTCTGTTGTGGTGATGCAATATCCTGTTTGGCGTGAAGGAGGTAAACAAATACCATACAAACAAAATAGGATCAATAATCGCAGTATTCTTCCACAATTTTGTTTTTCATTCATCATAGAAATTAAAAGTGTTAACAATTCATTCTTATGCTTTTCGATAAGCATGAATCTGGGTTAATTAAAGGTTTTCAATAAATAAAGGATAGCACTTTCATCTATTAAATTGCTATCTTCACAAAAACGTTCATTTTTTCTTTGCCAGCATTCGTTATTAGTTTATAATCTTGTTAAAGGTGTTACACCGGAAATTCTCAAATAGACGGCATTTTCTATCTTATGAATCACATCCGTTTTTTCAAAAAATCCCACTACCCGATACTACATTCTGTTGCATCGGTTGTGGGAACTTGGGGGTATGTTAAGTTTCAAATAATACATTATACAAGACTTATTCAATCCCCGGACAAAAGCACTCTTTTTTCCATAAATTGAATATAAAAAACAAGATGATATAACCTGGTTATACTGTACCAGAGGAGATAAACTGTGCTGAGCTGTACTGTTCATAGGCTATAAGGTCTTTTTTTATTTATCGCTACACTAAGTTCTACTGGAACTTCGTGATTCGTTTTGTAAAGTGAACTAATGTGTTAGTTTGTATGCAATAATAATTGTAATACGTTGCAAATATATAGATAATTTTTGTAATTGCAATAGATTTGAGTAATGTTTTTATTATCTGGTCAGATAAATATAAAAAAAGAACTTATCTGTTTTAATATTTTTACTCAATGAAATAAATTGTCAATAGTTTTATTTGCAAATAAGCGTTTATATCGTGATTTTTGTATCTATATATTATGCGCTTTTTGTAATTAATTTTGGTAGAGTCCTTATTTTCTTCATTTCATACCCCTCTGATATATATTCTTTTTTATCACGAAGTTCCAGTAGAACTTGGTAAAAGTTATTTCAAACAAATTCTGAATAATCTTCTAATTGCATATTTTCTTTCAGTAAAAAAATCTATTAAATTTTATAATTATATATCTTTGAATAGTTTTTAAGGAACATATAGACTATCATCGGGAAGCTACATTTGAGACTTCATTCATATTCTAAATAGATTATTTCATTGCCTACTATTACTTCGCATAACCATAGTTATACGAAAAGAAGACTATAGTTACGCGAAATAAAAAACTAATAAAATAGTAAACAGTGAAAAAGAAACGCCTATAACGACAGGAATCATTTATTATACCAATACAGACTTTTCTTATTCATTGTAGTATTTTTAAATTTTCAAAAAGATACGATGTTTATACATCATTTGAAGTATAAAAAAGACAATGAGATAATTAGCAAAACTTAACCATACAGAATAATAGTTACCAAGAAACTGCTCTAAGCCATAGCTGATAGAAGCTGCTATACAACGGAAATTAACGACCTCACCTAAAATATAGGCAGTGATAGAGTTCATCCCATAAATTTTCAACCAATCCAACCATAGGTATGCCCTTTATAGTCTATCCAATAATAAAATAATCCCATAAGCAGAAGCAGAGTCCTCCGGAAAACAAAGTCATACTACAAGTCCATAGCCGCTTAATAATAGGCATTTGCAAACTCCATAGCAAAGATACCCCTATTAATACTATGCCTAACAATAATAAAAGCCTCACCACTCCCTTTCTATTTTCTTTTCCTTCTTTCATTATCTTTCCGGCAAAAGTACCTAGCATAACTGTTACTCCAAAAGTTAAGCTACTCCATATCCAAGTATAAGTATAATAAGGAGAAAAATGCCAGTTTCCATCTTCTCCCCAATACACACCATCGAAACTGGCCTAGCACTAGTCGGTCTACCTTTCTGCAAAATTCTCCGGGAGTAAAATCGCCGAAGAAAGTCATCGGTATCCAGTAGAGCAGTAACAATAATAATGTAATGAGCACCTGATAACGGAAAGAACAGTGTAACAAAATTATTGCTGCAATAAGATAGCCTGTTGCTATCGCCTGCAACGTATTCGAATATAAATAAAGAGAATCAGGATTCAATCCCAAAAGGTTTCCCTGCACAATCATGCCGAAAATAAAAAGCAATACAAAGCGCTTTATTATTTTACGATAAACAGGCCATTTATTAGGGGCATTTTTAAACTTGGAAAAGGAAAAAGGCATGGAGGCTCCTGTCATAAACAGGAAAAGTGGCATCACAAGGTCCCAGAACCGGAAACCAATCCAAGACTCATGATCGAACTGATATAAAATGTCATTAAGCCACGGAAAATTCAAACGTTGCCCCAAAGCCACAAATACCGGTTGAAAGAAAACTAAAAGAAAGAGGTCGAAACCCCGTAGGATATCGAGTGAAGCCAAACGCCCGGAGACGGGAGACAAAGGTGTATTCATAAACATTATAATTTTCAAATTAAAAAGGAGTCGTTGACATAACGTGCTTAATCACCACCTCAACGACTCCCAAGACCTCAATTGTTTGATTTCAGTTTATTTGCTACAAATATAAGAAAATAATACCTATTTATTCAACACAACTTTGACAGTCCATGTTTTCTTTGTTCCATTTGCAGCCATGACACTATATCTACGTTCTGAGGTCCAATCGCCCGGAGCCCCTAACTTCGGGGAGCCATCCAGTGGTGTCACGCGTGCAGCAGTAGACACATTGAAGTATACAACCAACTTATTCAACGACACTTTTGCACGTTCAGCATCAGTAAAACTGCCACTGGCAGCAGGAACCGTGAAAGTCGCAGTAACAACCGCTTCGTCTTCGTTGATACTATTGGACTTCTCCAATTCCTTCTCCGCCACCTTAAACTCACCTGTCAAAGCATCCTTCTCTGTTGTATAGTAGCGGTGATATGCACCGACTGAGGTAATTTCCGCTTCTTCATAAGCCTCAAGATCATCTTTACATGAGGAAACAAATGGCAGGCACAACAGTACAAGCAACCATTTTATGTCTGATAATTTAATTCTATTCATTGTTCTTGTTTCATTGATTAATAATTCGAATATTGGTTATCATTTTACCACAGAGGATTTTGGTCCTTCTCTGTTATAGCAGAGTTTGCATTAATCAAACTTTGCGGAATAGGATACAAATAGCGTTTCTTAGAAAAAGTACGGTCGGCATTTCCATATCCTTGTGTACCGATAAACATACGATGACGGTCACTGCTAATTTCAATAAATGTAGCCGGAGTACGCAATTCTTTGATGACTTCACTTCCGGAGGGTTGTCCGTCGTTTGCTTCTTCACCATATTTGCCCCAACGCAACAAAGACCAATAATAGTCGCCTTCCATTGGCAATTCTACATGACGCTCAATCTTATAATCTTTCCATGCCTCAACCAACGTGGATGCTTCGGATTCCGGCAAACCACCATGTACAGTGCGAGTCTGATTGAAAGTAGCTACTGCTTCTGACAGTTTTGAAGGGTCACTCTTTGCCAGACAAAGAAGGGCTTCAGCCTTATTCAACAGCGCACGTCCGTACCGGAAAATTACATAATGATAATCCGTAGGCACATCAACAAATATACGCCAGTCATTAATGTAGACACCTTTGCGCCACAAGTAATTGGTAGACCCCATTTCAGCGGTTCCCGGAGCCTCACCCAAACTACAACGTTGCAAGTTACCGGTCTTATGCATTGTGACTAATTCCCCATAATATTCACAGGAGTCCTGTACGATTGTCGCATAAAAACGTTTGTCGCGATGCGTATACATAAAATCATTAATACGGGTATCACGCCCTTTATCTTTCGTTTCATAAGCCAGAGAGTGTTCATCCAATTCATCAGCATTCACAGCCAGATCTCTTACAGCATCATTAGAAATGACATTGGTATTATTCACAAACTGGGAAGTCGTATTCCACTTTTTAGCTTCATTTGTCAGTTGGTCAATAACCAGATAATCATCTACCAAATTCTGGGAAGGCGAATGTTCCAGCCAGCACTCAAAGACCCAGTCTTTTTTAAACAAAGGACCACGTCCCAACTTTTTTAGATTATCATTTCCCTGATTAGGAATGACAGTCTGCATATAAGTATCACCGCCATTTGTATTTTCTTTACTGAAATATCTGGCTAAAATAATCTCCGTTGAAGAATAAGAGTTCTCCTGATTGAACATGCCACCATAATTGGCGTCCAAAGAATAACCTTGGATAGCATCTACCGCTACTACCGCTTGTTCCCATAATGTCTTCTTTCGTGTAGCATCCGTAGTGTAAGCAGCAGCCGTCAGACAGACTTCCGACTTCAAAGCCCGGGCCGCATTAGCATTGGCACGCCCGGCAGGATATTCCTCCGGAAGTCCTGCTATGGCATCATCCAAATCACTCAATATCAAATCATACGTCCGGTCAATAGATTCAGTGAGGGGCAAATTAAATTCATCGTCTACTTGCAATACCCTGTCTACCCAAATCACACGTCCACAATGTTTCGCCTGATAATAGTAGATCATAGCCCGAAGCATTTTCCCTCGGCAACCAGTTCTTTTTTATCCAAATCGGATAAAGCAGTAGAGGCGGAAGCTGTTCAATAATCAAGTTACACCGACGGATAATACTAAATTTATTAAAACCGAAATCATGTTCCCGATTTATCAGGTCACGTGCCTCTCCCGGACAACTTTGGCGTAGAATTGTATTTAGTGTTATCTGATCGTCTCCCCAAAAATCGTGGTATAATCCCAAAATATCAGGATATGTGCGTAGTACGAATGCATCGGCAGTAGACCGACTCCCCCAAACCAATTCTTCCGAATAAGTTTCCGTAGGTTTCGTATCTAAAAAATGTTCACAACTTTGCAGTGTTAACATCCCTCCTAAAAGTGCAGGAACTATATATTTCATTATTTTCATATTCTGTGTTTTTAAAGTTATTAGAATCCAATGTTAAAACTAATCGAATATACCCTGCTGACAGGATAAGTATATAAATTAGTATTTCCAATCTCCGGATCAATATCGTATTTATTCGATTCGCTGAAAGTCAACAAGTTATATCCACTCAGAGAGACATCACATTTCGTGATCCATGGAACTCTCTTCAATACTTTATGTTTCAGATCATAACCGATATTCAAACTCTTCAGACGGATATAGCCAGTATTAACCAACCAGAAATCAGATGAACCATAATTGTTGCTTCCATTATATTTAGAAGTACTCCGTAGACGAGGGAACTTGGCATTCCGATTATCCGGTGTCCAAACGTCTCTCTGGAAATCATAAATCACTGACAAATAGCCATAATCGGAACCTTGACCTTGCAGCTTGTCTCCAAAATAGAAATCTTTGGACGTAGCTCCTTGCCACAACATATTCATGAACCAGCCTTATAATTAAGATCTATACTTATACCATACTGTCCGCGAGGAGAAGAATTTTTACCGATACGATGTTGGTCATTTCCGTCAATTATACCATCTCCATTGAAATCATAATATTTAATATCACCAGCACCCAAGTTTACCGAGTTTTGCCGTTTGGGCGAGTTCATCACATCTTCCTGACTTTGATAATATCCCAAAGATTCATATCCGATTCCCCAATATCCTTTGGCATGAGTAGTACGTTTATAAGGATTCTTCAAGTCTGTTTCTGCTTCGTACGGATTATTCATCCAGAATGAATCAAAATAGGTAAAATTAGCACCTATCGCATATTCAAAATCACCTCTCTTTTCTTTCCACTGTACAATGAATTCACCTCCTTGACGAATACTTTCACCGTCAGACTTTACTTGTGGCAATGAGGTTCCTAACGGATCAGTATATGCCACATTAGAAGGAGAAGTCAGATATCCTTTTGTAGACATACGGAAATATTCGACAGAACCGGACAAGCGATTATCTAAAGAAGCAAAGTCTAATCCGACATTTGTACTGCGAGTTGTATACCAAGAAATATCTTTGCTAACCAAGTTACCTTCAGAAAAACCCGGATAAAATTTACCTCCTAACAAATATCCGCGTTCATCCAAATTATAAGACTGTAAGTATGAATAAGCAGAAATATCATCCAGACCAATCTCTCCATAAGAAGCCCTAATCTTAAACAGATCAAGAATATGGCGATCTTTCAAATTTTTCCAGAACGATTCTTCAGAGATTACCCATGCCGCCGAACCTGCATAAAAGACTCCCCAACGTTTCCTTTCGGGAAATTGTCACTGCCGTCATAACGCATACTACCTTCTACCACATATTTACTTGCATAATCATACTTTAAATGAGCCACTAGACCGGCACGTGCACGTGTCCCCTCAGCAGAGGAGTTTGTAGCCGTAGCAACAGGCCCCGGATTGATCTGATCTACATCCAACAAGTATTCTTTGCGTCCCAGAGTTGCATTATCATACATATATTTATTTGCCTCAATACCGGCCGTAGCACTAACAGTATGCACAACATTAAAAGTACGGTCGTAATTTGCAAAAGCTTGTACGGTGTACTCTGACATATTCCAATAATTCTTTTCTAAAGACGGCTTGCTTGGAGTATTCGGATTTCCGTCCCAATCATACATAACCGGAGATTTCTTCCAATCCTTCTGACGGTCGGCTGTCAGACGATAATTTCCTAACGCTTTCAATCTTAGTCCTGCTACCCAAGGTACCGTCCATTCCAATCCCATATTGGCCTTAACCGTAGCAATCTCTCCCTTGCTATATCCCGCTTCCGGAGAAATCTCCGCCAACGGGTTATCCGGGATATTATTCAATTGCCCATATTGGTTATACGCATTTTCCCAAGGCAATTTATTCTGGATATGACTCCAGACACTACCATAATCACCTCCCGTAGTACTCAACGGCTCCCGCTTTTTGTCAGATATCCTTCAATTCCTGAAGTTACTTTAACGCCTACTTCCTTAAAATCTGCAATCAGGTTGGTACGGTAATTATAGCGTTGGAGATTATTGGTATTATTCTTATAGATAGACTGCTGGTCATAATATGAGAATGATGTATATGCTTTTACTTTTTCACTACCACCGGTCACAGTCAGTGTATGACGTTGTTCAGGAGCAAATGTATTCATAGCCAACTTCTGCCAGTCCACGTTAGGGTAATGATGAGGATCAGAACCGTTCGCAAAAAGTTCCATTTCTTCCGCATTAAAACGTTCTTTCATACCGTCATTTGCCAACCCCTGGTTCAGATAATAAGCGGCATCATACGAATTCAATTTATCAGGCATAATTGTAGGTTGACTCAAATTGTAGTTGAAACTATAATTGATACTCATTTTACCAGCTTTACCCTGCTTAGTTACCACCATGATAATGCCATTTGCAGCACGTGCACCATATACGGCAGTAGAAGCCGCATCTTTCAGCACAGACATCTGTTCCACATCTTCAGGATTTAAATTCCGGAAATCACGTTCTTCACAGATAACATCATCGATAACAAACAATGGAGTAGCACCACCACGAATGGATATAGAAGAATAGTTATTAATACCACCTCCGGATGTATTCACGATCAATCCCGGAGCACGGCCGGCAAGGCTCTGTGTTATATTAGCCGTAGGTACTTTAGCTATATCTTCAGCATTCACACTAGCAATAGCGGCAGTAGTCTTGCGCTTGGAAGTCGTGCCATACCCCACAACAATCACTTCGTCCAACGCTTTAGTATCTTCTTCCATATAGATACTAATATGTTTCTCCTTACCGACAACAACCGTTTTCGTCCGATATCCGATAAACGATATTTCAATGACAGATTTTGCCGGAAGCTCCAATTTAAACTTTCCTTCCAGATCAGTAATGGTACCAATAGTTGTATTCTGTACTTTTACAGAAGCACCGATTATCGGTTCTCCCGCTTCGTCAAGCACCACACCGGTAATGTTTTCCATTCTTTTACTTTGTTGCTGTACACTTACCTCGTTTAAGGATTTTTCCGTTTTTGTCAAAACAATATGAGTTCCCTCCATTTGATAGGCAACGTCCTTTCCAGCAAACAACTTAGCTAAAACGCTATTAACCGCCTTTGCATTCACATTAATCGAAACCGGACGTTTCACATTAATGTCGTTGGAATAAATAAACAGATAATTAGTTTGATTTTCTATTTCATTCAGCACATCCAGAAGTGTCACATTACTTCTTTTAATAGTAACTTTCGCCGTCTGAGAATTTACATTATCGGCTAAAGCACAGAACGAACAGAAGAACAATAAGAATGTAGTTATTCGCATAGCTCTATAAAATAGGTTAACATGGGGATTTTTTAGCTTATAATCGTCCCCGATTGATTTATTTTTCATATTTTTACGATTAGATTTTATTAAAAGTTTTTTCACTCTCGGGTGAGAAAATTTATCTCACGATCGGCAGGTATTGGTAGTACTTGCCGATTTCGTTTTCAGACTTCTTCTATTTATTTACATAGGCATTCATTTTATAGTTGGACAAATTATTTCAGATAAATCACATTAGCTTCATCATCCCTCCGGAACGAGAAACCGACCTCTCTTTGAAGTACCCGTAATGCGTAATCTACTCCGTCAATCAGCCTGAACTTTCCATTCAGTTTTGGGTTTGCAATTTGTGGATTCTCTTTCACAAAACGGATATCATAATAGATCTCAAATTGTTTCAGAACATCATCAAAAGATAGGTTCTTAAAACAATAAAGCCCGTCACGCCAACGGTAAGTATCCATATCATCAATCTGCTTACGAGTGAGAAGACCGTTTTCCAATACAGCCTTATCTTTGGGATAGAGTGTCATATCTTCATAAGCAGTATGCACCTTCACTTTACCTTCTATCAAAGAAGTTTCAAAAACATCTGTTGTCGCATAAGCGCTTATGTAAAACTTAGTTCCTAATACTTCTACATCACCCTTAGTCGTTTTAACAATAAATGGTTTCTCTTTATTCTTACTCACTTCAAAATAGCTTCGCCGTCCACTTTTACTATTCTTTGATCGGACACTTTAAAGCTTTGCGGATACTCCATTTTGGTTTTAGCATTCAACCAAACCTTTGTTCCATCAGACAATGTCAAGTGAACACGCTGTCCCTGGGGGACAGTAACTGTATTCATCACTTCGTCTCTAAAAGATTGTTGCAAGAAATATGTAGTCGTAATGATAGTAAGTATCACAATCGCTGCAATACCGGAAAGAGTAGCCACCACTTTATGCCATGGAATATAGAATCGGGGGCGGCTCTTTTCGTAAGACGGATCCCCGTGAAGCAAAATAGCATCAAAAAGTTGACGTTCACGGAAAAACTCGCAACGATGTTCGTCGCATTCATCTATCCAAAGACGAATTTTCTTTTCTTCCTCAAGCGTCGTTTCTTTATTGAAAAAACGAAATAAAAGTTCTCTGTCCAAATTCATCGTCAACTTATATAAAATGACACATTATACCATTGCCTTTTATAGTAAAGCACACAACGAAAAAGAATCCCTAGTTAATAGATGTGAAAAATTAATGATAGATAAGATAAATCAAAAGAGGCAGGAAGTCTTTCAATGTTTTTTTTAAAGATTCTGTCGCCTTATTCATATGGTATTCAACTCCCTTGACGGACATATTCATCTCTGAAGCAATCTCACGATAACTCTTTTCTTCAAAGCGCCGCATAATAAAGACTCTTCTTGTTTTTTCCGGCAATTTACTTAACGCATGCTCCACCAACTGCTTCATTTCTTTAGAAAAAAGTTCCTCCGGGTTGCATGCTTCCAGAGTAGATATCTGTATCGCAAGCTTCCATGCTGCATGCTCTTGTAATTGCTCTGATACAGTCTGATAATACTGACGGTCGCGAAGATAATTCAGGCACTTATTTTTAATTGTAGTAAAAATATAAGCAGGAGGATTCACTCCAAACAAACGGGTCCTGTTTTCCCAGTAATAAGTCATGGCTTCCATCACAATATCCTCAGCCTCCATATAGTTATCCACATAAGTATAAGCGAAACGGACAAAGCGTTCATGATACTCCGTAAATAGTTTATTGAAAGAGACGAGATCAATACTGTTATCGCGCAGGTTCATTTATTTTTCTTTTAGATATTTATAAGGCATAACAAATATATCTTTATTATATCAAATTACAAAATAGAATTCATATTTTTATGAAACTTATGAAACAAAAAGGCGGCTCCTTTCGGAACCGCCTTTCTCAATATATCTAATATATAAATTAGAGTTTCGGACCAGCAGCAACCAAAGCCTTACCAGCTTCGTTACCTGTAAACTTAGCGAAGTTCTTGATGAAACGTCCTGCCAAGTCTTTTGCTTTTTCTTCCCATTTGCAAGCACATTCGTAAGTGTCGCGCGGGTCAAGGATATTCGGATCAACACCCGGAAGTTCTGTCGGAACAACAAAGTCGAAGTAAGGAATAACCTTAGTAGGAGCTTTGTCGATAGAACCGTCAAGGATCGCATCGATAATACCACGAGTATCTTTGATAGAGATACGTTTGCCAGAACCATTCCAACCAGTGTTAACCAAGTATGCCTTAGCACCAGTCATTTCCATCTTCTTAACCAGTTCTTCTGCATATTTAGTCGGGTGCAATGACAAGAAAGCAGCACCGAAGCAAGCAGAGAATGTCGGAGTCGGTTCAGTGATACCACGTTCTGTACCAGCCAATTTAGCTGTAAATCCAGACAGGAAGTAATACTGAGCTTGTTCCGGGTTCAGGATAGATACCGGAGGCAATACACCGAATGCGTCAGCAGACAAGAAGATAACTTGTTTAGCGTGAGGACCTTTAGAAACAGGCTTAACAATGTTTTCGATGTGATAGATAGGATAAGAAACACGAGTGTTTTCTGTTACGCTCTTATCAGTGAAGTCGATCTTACCGTTAGCGTCAACTGTTACGTTTTCAAGCAAAGCGTCACGTTTGATAGCGTTATAGATATCCGGTTCGCTGTCTTTATCCAAGTTGATAACCTTAGCATAGCAACCACCTTCGTAGTTAAATACACCTTCGTTATCCCAGCCGTGTTCGTCGTCACCGATCAACTTACGTTTCGGGTCAGTAGACAAAGTAGTCTTACCTGTACCTGACAGACCGAAGAAGATAGCAGAGCTAGTTCCTTCCATATCCGTGTTAGCAGAGCAGTGCATAGAAGCGATACCACGAAGCGGGTTCATGTAGTTCATAATAGAGAACATACCTTTCTTCATTTCACCACCGTACCAAGTATTCAGGATAACTTGTTCTTTAGTCTTCAGGTTAAACACTGTAGCAGTTTCAGAGTTCAAGCCCAGTTCTTTATAGTTGTCAACTTTAGCTTTAGAAGCATTGAAACATACGAAATCAGGTTCTCCGTAATTAGCAAGTTCTTCAGCAGTCGGACGGATGAACATGTTAGTTACGAAGTGAGCCTGCCAAGCTACTTCCATGATGAAACGTACTTTCATACGAGTTGCTTCGTTAGCACCACAGAAAGTATCAACAACGAACAGACGTTTGCCTGACAATTGTTTTACAGCTTTAGCTTTCAAATCAGCCCAAGCTTCTTCAGTACAAGGTTTGTTGTCGTTTTTGTATTCGTCAGAAGTCCACCATACAGAATCAGCAGAAGCTTCATTCTTAACGAAGAATTTATCTTTAGGAGAACGACCGGTATAGATACCTGTCATTACATTAACAGCACCTAATTCAGTTACTTGACCTTTTTCAAAGCCTTCCAGACTCGGTTTTGTTTCTTCAGCGAACAAAACATCATAAAGACGGGTTGTGCAAAATCTCGGTCACACCTGTGATACCGTACTTGCTTAAATCTAAATTTGCCATTTTCTTTGAATTAATTAATTGGTATTTTGTTTTATTATCTCTTCACCTTTTGACTAAGAAGGGGATTGAGGAACGCCCCCTTGTAAATCCGGGTACAAAAGTAACACTTTCTTTGGAAAGCAAGAAGGGATTAGAGAAATTTTTCCCTAATTGAATCTCTTTTATAAATTCCTAACAATATCTGCAAACTGAATATTGCAATTTGAAAGATTATCATTTACTTTGCAAGTCAGTATGCTATCAATACTATGAAAATGAGATTAAATTATGATTAAACTATAATATGAAAGTAATTGATTTTAGCAAAACAAATTCGATTCTAAACCAGTACATATCCGAGATCAGAAATGTAGAAGTTCAGAACGACCGCCTTCGCTTCCGCCGTAACATTGAACGTATCGGAGAAATCATGGCGTATGAAATGAGTAAGGAGTTTACATATTCGGTAAAAAACATCCGGACACCACTGGGAGTTGCTCCGGTAAGTACACCGGACAACAATTTAGTTATCAGCACTATCTTACGTGCAGGCCTACCCTTCCATCAGGGCTTCTTGAGTTATTTCGATGGTGCGGAGAATGCGTTTGTTTCCGCATACCGTAAGTATAAGGATACGCTAAAATTTGATATACATATAGAATATATCGCTTCTCCCCGTATTGACGACAAAACGCTGATCATCACGACCCTATGTTGGCAACAGGCGGCAGTATGGAACTGAGCTATCAGGCAATGCTGACCAAAGGTCACCCTGCCGAAATCCACGTTGCTTCCATCATCGCCAGCCAGAAGGCTATCGATCATATTATAAATGTATTCCCCGAAGATAAGACAACGATCTGGTGTGCTGCTATCGACCCCGAAATCAATGAACACTCCTATATCGTTCCGGGGCTGGGCGACGCTGGCGATCTTGCCTACGGAGAAAAAGAATAAATCTTTAAAGACTCTTTCGATATTGCTGCGGTGACATCCCCACTTGCTTCTTAAAGAATGTACCGAAATAAGAAGCATTGGGGAAGCCGAAAGCATTCGAGATTTCCTGAATGTCCTGCTGAGTATTCTTCAGCAACGAGATACTTTTACGGATAATCGCCTTGAATACAAGTTCCTGTACTGTATACCCGCATATACTTTTTGAAACCGCAGAAAGATATTTAGGAGACAAACAGAGTTTATCCGCATAAAATTCCACTCCCCGCTCCTGCATATAATATTTCTCAATTAACTGGATTAAACGGATGAAGACTTCATTTTTCCGTCCTCCCGCTTCTTCTCCATCATTCACTAATTTACGATTATACATGGAACAAATCCTGTATGTTAATGCAAGTAGAAGTAGTTTTTGTTCGTAAAGTTTAAATGGATTTTCTTCTACCTCCACAGCACTGTCGAGCAGAGACATATATTTCGTGATTTCTTCTTCTTCACCGGTGGTCCACACACAACTAGGCTCATCAGGAGTAATCCGCGAATACATATACATAGTCACAACCGCATTGCCCATAATATCCCGTATGGGCTCTATCTGATAGATCAGAATCTGTACTTCCATATCTTCTGATTCCTGAAGAACCTGAAACGCACCTTCTTCGGGAATAAACAGCTTTCGCCCGCCTTAGCAGAACAGACCTTCTGATTCAAGGAAAACTGGAAACTCCCCCGGTGACAAATAATCACCCCCAATCCTTTCATGTGGAACAGTTTTTTTAAAGAAGACGGAAAAGTCACAAGTACACCTCTCGAACTACATATATTTTTCCCGCTCAACAAGTCGCGGTCAAATTGCAATAAACGATCTTGCTGTGTATCCATAATACCAATACATTATATAAATCATTATCAAAAACGACGCTAAGTTAGCAATTTTCGTTTAGGATAAGGAACAACAAGCACAAATATCATACAAATTAACCCGCCATAGATCGTCCAGCCTGCCATTTCTTTGAGGGCGGAAAGCGTGGCTTGCACCTGAATCCGTCCCTTAGTAGATATAGCTGCCATATTACGGGCTTCCGTCTCACTTTTCCCTTGATACTTCATCCCCTGCACCGTACCAAGAAAAGAAGTAGAAGCATCCGGATTTAGCAAATCTACATTTTGCGCATAACGGGTGATGTAATGTTGCTGCCGTTCCTGCAGCACATTCGAATAAATAGCTCCTCCAATACCGGGTCCCAGCACCATACGCACGGTGAGCATGATGCAAATCCAGGTAGAAAGGTATTTGAAAGGCATACGCTGATTAGCATAAGCTGCCGTCAGGGCATACAAAATCATCATACCAATAGCACGGATAATGACTGCATACTTCAAACGTTCATACATCCCTGCTGTCTGTACTTCAAAATACATGAACACAGCCGATAAGGACAGAAAGAAAAATCCAAGAGCAAAAAGATATTTGAAATGCAATCCTTTGCTCCCCAACGCCATAGCAATCACTGCACCAATAGTATATCCCACCATGCACCAATTGCCCAACGAAGCATTCTGCAAATTATCAAGATGCATCCCTACACCTGCGAATACATTAACAAACATGGCACTGGAATTGATGATCATCAGCAGCAGATAAAGCAAAGCGCCCATACGGATGGTGCGTAGTTTGAATGCATCCAACAAGAGATAAGGCGACCGGCGGATGACATCCATATAGAGAAAGATCCCGGCAAAAAGTATGCTGACAGCAGTTGCCCAACGGATAGACTCATCATCGTACCAATCGAGCACTTTACCGTAAACTAGTACATAAGTGAGACACGTCAGCGAAACACAGAAGGCAGTGACATTACCGAACTTACGGAAGTTGATAGGAAAGCGCCCAGGGAATTTGTAATTGGGCATAGTGATAAATATGATTAAGATAGAAACCAGTAGAATCCCCATCATAAAATAATACACATACTTCCACTCATATTCAAAGGACAGCCAGGCCGTGAGTGCCGTACCCGACTGTCCCAGAATCATAAAAAACAGATAAACCGCCGGCTGGCTCACACATCTTTCAATATCCAGTTTGTTCCAACCGGCTGCGTCTTTCGGTTCCAGCCCCGGAGTGATATTACGGGTAGCTCCATGCCTCCGGCATACCAAATAAGGGTAAACAGATTGACCATCATCAACACCATACGCAGAAAGCCTGTCAACAGACTACAAAGTGCTAACAGGAATACGCTATCGGTCTTGGCACAAATATAACTGAATATATACATCAATGCGAATCCGACAATGCACATCATCTTCTCCCGGCGCACACACACCAGTCGTACAAGAATGGAGCAAAAGCCGCCATACCGATCGAAGTCACAAAGTTAGCAAACTGAATATGTTCGGAAATAATGCCAAGACCGCTCATCATCTCGGTACTATTCACCGAATAAACCCCGCCTACCGTAAGAATCGGCAGGAAAAAGAATAATAGGATGATAATCCCCAATGGCTTGGGCATCCAGTTATAAAAAGGATAGTTTTTAGGATATGAGGGCATTTGTGTAAATCCAAATTACTGTTTACAAATAGTTAATCACACTTCACGGACAAGGCAGAATGAAACTAAAGCCGGGCTTTAACCACGACCATCATACCAGCTGCCAGTCGTTCGTTATCTTCTTTGGATAAATTAGTAAAATCAATACGTACAGGGATACGCTGTTGTATCTTTACAAAGTTTCCGGCCGAATTATCTGTCGGGACTAATGAGTATTTAGAACCTGTGGCCCCTGAAATAGATGTCACCTTCCCCGTAAACTCTTTATCACTAATAGCGTCTACCGTAACAGATACTTCCTGTCCGATATGCAGATTCTCAATTTGCGTTTCCTTATAATTGGCTACAATCCATTTTTGAGTATTAGGAAGAATATAAGTAATCGTCTGTCCGGCGGAAATGAATTGTCCTTCCTCCAACGAACGACGGCCGAGCTTTCCATCACAGGGAGCTACCACAACCGTATAAGACAAATTCAGGCGTGCCATTTCAAGTGCCGCCGTTGCCCGCTGAATAGCAGCTTCGGTACTCACACGACGATAAGACACCTCATCCACACCGGAAAGGGCAGCTTTCTTCTGTCTTTCCACAGCTTCCAGCTTCTTACGCGTAGCCTCATAATCCGTAATAATCTGTTCAAGCTGGATAGGAGTCGCTGCATTTCGTTTCACCAGATTTTCATATCGTTTCCGGTCTTTCTCCAGTTTAGCCAGGCGCACTTCGATTTCAGCAATAGAGGCATCATAGACGGATGCAGTGGTCTGTGTAGTATTCAACGTGGCATTAATTATTGTGGCACCGGCTTGCGCATCCTTCAGTGCGGCTTCGGCTTCCATTACCCGGATTTTATATTCACGATCGTCGAGCACCATCAGAGTATCCCCTTTATGTACCTCCTGATGCTCGGTAAAGTAAATCTTATCAATATATCCCGAAGCACGCAGGTTGATAGGCGATACATATTGCTCGATCTGGGCATCGTTGCTGGTTTCCGTCTGGCTATAATTCAAAAAGAGACAAACCACTTCAATTACTCCCCAGACAATAATAGCCACTCCTAAAAGGCTGACTGCAATCTGCCAACGACGAAGTTTCTTCATTTTCTTCGCTTTCTCCTGATGAGTAGCGGAAGGAATATTATTTTCCATTGTTTCCATATTTTATGATTCGATTGTTAGTTGCGTATTATTTGACTAATGATTCTATCTGCCCGGTCAGTTTGAGGAGCATCAGATTGGTGACCCGATAATTATAATGTGCATTGATATAATTGTTCTGCGCTTCACTCATCTGCATTTCGTCTTGCAGCACCTCAGTCATTGAAGCGATCCCTTCGCGATAACGGTCGGAAGTAACGGCATAGACATCTTCCGCCAACAGATAGTTATCTTTCTGTTTTTTAAAATTACGCTGGTTATTCATCAGGTCGTTCACCGCATTCAAATATTGGGTTTGCAGATTTTTCCGGGTGTCCTCCCATGCCAGCTTGCGATTCTCAATGTCGATCATCGCTTTCCTTATCTTATAGGTTTTATCCAGTCCATCAAAAATAGGAATGCGCAAGTCAGCCCCAGTCCATACGAACGAAACCAATGATTGGACGGACCGGAATGGAACCAATGATAACCTTTATCTGTGTAGGCAGCATATCTCCAGTTCCCTGTCAAACTAAGAGAAGGGATATAGCCATTAGTAATCATCCGTTTTTGCCGTTCAGCCAGTTCCAACTGCGATTGCGTGAGTTGCAGTTCGTAGAGGTTCTCCGACAAACCGGTTAAAGCGACCGTAGTAATGCTATCAGTATTAACCGGTGTCAGGCTATTTCTTTTTCAGCCGGATAATCCATAATGTACTTCAACATATTAAGTTGCTGCTTCATCATTGCCTGTGCATTGTCATATTGCACTTTCAGGTTCTCCAAATTGATATTTACTCTTTTCAGGTCGACTTCCATAGACATACCATTATCAAAGAAAGCCCGGGTTATATCCCGCAACTCTTCCAGACGGGTGATATTCGCCTTTATCAACACTATTTGCTCGGCTGTTACTTGCCCCAGATAGTACATCTTGCTGATTTGAAGAATAATGTCCTCCCTCGCCTTACCATAAGACAAGCGGCTGATCTCCTCCACAACTTAGCAATAGACATAGAAGTATAAAGAGTCTGGTTGAAAAGCGGCATTTGCATTTCCAGGCCTGCATTAGCAGAATGTTGCAATGTTTGAGTAATATTATAGGGAACGCCGTAAGATGAACCGTCCGTCACAGATACCGGAGGATCAAAATTATTACTATAACCGGCGACAGCACTAATCTGCGGCAACAATCTTGCCCGATTTTCAGATACACCATATTTGCTTTTCTGTATTTCTCTACGCTTGCTCTCCAACGACAAGTTGTTATCAATACCTATCCGAAGCAATCTTCCAATGTCAAGTTCTACTCCTTGCGCTCTCCCGTTTACAACGAGCAAAATAAAAAAGGTAAAAATGAACAGTAGTCTTTTCATAATATATGCTCTATAATCGGCTACAAATTTAGTGGGTTAGGACAAATGAAAGCTACCCATAAACCGACTCTTTATATTCATATTTTCCTTTTTCAACAGAACTTTTGATAGACAAAACTCCGTACTTAGTCGATTTTATTTTCATCTATCCCAGTATCTGCTTAGTTTTGAGGTATTAAAACAAATAAAGAATGATTAATCAGCATATTCAAACAACCAAATAGCGTTTGTTTTTCATAATTTTTTAGTGAATGCAAAACGCTCTCTTCGGGAGGAAGAGAGCCGTTCTTATCTAATAACCTTATCTATTCTATGCAATAAGGTAAGCATTACATCATTTCATTCAAGATTTCTTAGAGATTCTGCTTCTACTCATCCATACCAGAATCATCACTCCAATCAACAGCAAAGCCAATGCTGCGTAAGCAATACTTTCCGTCACATGTATGCTCTGCGGATCAAACCACATCTCAATCGTATGTTCACCGGCCGGAATATTCATTACACGCAACACATAGTCCGCCCGGGCAATATCCACCGGCTGACCGTCAATCGTTGCCTGCCATCCCGGATAATATATTTCAGAGAAAACAACTACACCGTCTTTAGCGGAAGAAGTCTTATAAACCAAACGATTCGGCTCATAGCTCGTCAAACGAATGGCAGACAGAGAGTCCTTATATCCTTCCGTCACACCCTTCAGTTTTTCCTTAAACTTCGCATCTACTACAGCGATTTCCGTAGGAAGAATATCATTCAAAGCATCAATTTCCTCATTTGCATTATTCACATACTGCACCTTATCCACAAACCAGGCATTACCGTATGCATACGGATTTTCCACAGGAACAGGCTGCCCCTGTTGTCCGGCAGGGAAGATAAAATATTTCGTGTTCAGCATATTCAGCACACGAAATTTAGAAGCATCCACGCTGTCCATTTTGCCACCGGCAGCAGCTACTTCCTGATAGGTCGCCTGCATTTCCGGAGTAATATGATGATCGATCATTTCCTGATAACGGCGCAACTTGGCGGCATGATAACCACCGACACTCTTATGCCAGTACGCTGTATTATTCTCATTAAATGTATTGCCGGGGAAACCTACAAAGTTCAATACCCGATAATATAAGGTCGTATCTTGAAGAATAATTTCATCCGCCTGCGTCTTGACGAATGCTTCCGCTTGTTTGGACTTCGGAACAAACAGATCATCATACAAATAGCGTTTGTTGACACTCCACATATCTATCAGACACAGAAGTACAATACCTCCTAAGGTGAATGAGGCTTTCAACTTCTTCTGTTGATATAAGAATAAAAGCAGGCAACCTATAACGATGATAAAAAAAGCTACGCCATGCATCCGAAGTTAGTATCGCCTCACGCATATCTTTCAGGCTGGTCATGACAGGAACAAGATGTTCCGCCGGAAGCCCTTGCTTCAAAGCAGCCATTTCCTGTCCTGAACTGAAGTTGGAGAAGAAAACTCCCGGAGCAACAGCCAGAATCAACGCAACACCGGCTGTAAGCACCAACGTGACAATTACTCCTGTACGGTTCTCTTTCAGCTTCAGGATATCCGGTTTGCTCAGAATCTCTTTCAAAGCAAAAATCGCCAACAACGGAATTGTAAATTCGGCTATTACAAGAATGGAGGATACCGCACGGAATTTATTATACATCGGAATATAATCGATGAAGAAATCAGTCAGCCCCATGAAGTTCTTTCCCCACGAAAGAAGGATAGAAAAAATGGTGGCTCCCAACAGTGCCCATTTGAGCGGGCCTTTAACAATAAAACATCCCAAAATAAACAGGAACACAACAAACGCTCCGACATATACCGGCCCGGCAGTCCACGCTGATCGCCAAAATAGGGTGTCAACTGCGAATAAAGGTTTCCGTACATCGGGTTTGCTTTTGCCATAGCAGTTTCATTCTGTGACAAAGTAGTAGAACAGCCCCCTCCCTTAACGTTGGGCACTAATAGAGTCAGTGTTTCACCTATGCCATAGCTCCAATTTGTAATATAATCGCGGTCCAGTCCGCTACTGGTCTGGTTGGCAGCAGGGCCTTCCTGTTTCAGTTCGCTCTTACCGCGCATGGTCTCCTTACTATACTCGTAAGTATGGTACAAGTTGGAGATATTTACGCAAACTCCTACCACAGCAGCTAATGCAAGAATAGCGCTAGCCTTAAAGAAATGCGGCAATTCCTTCTTTTCATAAGCATCAACAAAATAAGCTATTATAAAGAACAGGATCACAAACATGAAGTAATAACTCATCTGAATGTGATTCGACTGAATCTGAAGAGCAATAAACAAGGCTGTAATAACCCCTCCTAACAAATATTTCTTCCGATAAGCCAATACGACACCGGCAATCGTAGGCGGAATATAAGCCAATGTAACAAACTTCCAGATATGCCCCGCCGGTATCAGAATAAAGAAATAGGAAGAGAATGCCCATATAATCCCCCCTAGTCCTGCCAGCCATGCTGATAATCCGAATGCTCGCAGAAGGATATAAAAGCCCAGCATCATAATGAAAGTCAGTACGACATAGCCGGGAAGGTATAACTGATACACCTTTTCCACCCACTTCAAAGTCTTTGTTGAATCGTAGCTCGGAGACATCTGATAGGTAGCATACCGCCAAAAATAGAGTTTGTCCAGCGTGTACGTTCTCCGGTACGTTCGAGATATTCCTTGGATTCTTGCCCTGCACCAACTCCGGCCACCGAATCGTGCTGAAACAGAATACGACCTTCGATATCAGCCGGAAAGAAATAAGCAAAAGAAAGAATGATAAAAGCCAGAATGGCAATTAAGTCTGGAAGGATTTTCTTCATAATATATTGATAGTTGATAAATGATAATTGATAGTTGAGAATGATAACTGACTTGTTGCATTCAGCCCCCAAGCCAACAACTATCATTTATCAACTATCAATTATCAACTGAATTTAGTATCTATAATGATCCGCCTTGTAAGGGCCGTCTACCGATACACCGATATAAGCAGCCTGTTCAGGAGTCAGCTTAGTCAGTTTCACCCCGATTTTTTCAAGATGCAGACGGGCTACTTCCTCATCCAGATGTTTCGGCAAACGATATACATTTATATCATATTTTTTATTGAACAGTTCGATCTGAGCCAATGTCTGATTAGTAAACGAGTTACTCATCACGAATGACGGATGTCCTGTCGCACACCCCAGATTTACCAGACGGCCGTCGGCAAGCAGTATAATGCTATGGCCATCCGGGAAATAATAACGGTCTACCTGCGGTTTTATATTCACGCATTTGATACCCGCATAATGTTTCAACGCATCCACCTGAATTTCATTGTCGAAGTGACCGATATTACATACGATAGCCTGGTCTTTCATCTTCTCCATGTGGTCAATACGGATAATATCGATATTGCCAGTAGTAGTCACGAAAATATTGCCTTCAGTGCACGCATCCTCCATTGTCACTACTTCAAAGCCTTCCATTGCCGCTTGCAATGCACAGATCGGGTCTACTTCCGTCACAAGCACACGTGCCCCGTAAGAGCGCATGGAATGTGAACATCCTTTACCGACATCACCATAGCCACACACAACTACTACCTTACCGGCAATCATCACATCCGTTGCACGCTTGATACCGTCAGCTAATGATTCACGACATCCGTACAGATTATCGAATTTGGACTTCGTTACCGAATCGTTCACATTGAATGCCGGGAATAACAGTTTGCCTTCTTCCTGCATCTGGTACAGACGGTGTACACCTGTGGTTGTCTCTTCAGATACGCCACGAACTTCTTCCGCTACGCGATGCCAACGGGTAGCATCTTCCGCCAACACTTTCTTCAAGATAGCATTCAGCTCTATTTCATCTTCTGCGTGCACTTCCTTATCCAGCACGGCAGCATTGTTTTCAGCATCATAACCAACGTGAATCATCATGGTTGCATCACCACCATCATCTACAATCACATTCGGTCCTTTACCACCGGGGAAACTCAAAGCCTGCAACGTACACCACCAGTAGTCGGCAAGCGTTTCACCCTTCCATGCAAACACAGGCACCCCCGAAGCAGCGATCGCTGCCGCAGCATGGTCTTGTGTCGAATATATATTACAAGAACACCAACGTACTTCAGCACCTAAAGCAACCAATGTTTCAATCAGAACGGCTGTCTGAATGGTCATGTGCAACGATCCCATAATACGGGCACCTTTCAACGGTTTGGATTCTCCATACTTTTCGCGAAGAGCCATGAGGCCGGGCATTTCTTTTTCTGCCAAATCGATTTCCTTGCGTCCGAAGTCAGCAAGCGTAATATCTGCCACCTTGTAGGCAGAGTAGAGAATAATTCTGTAGACATATTGTAAATCATTTATAAATAAGTGGTGCAAAGATAGAACATTCTGATTAGTAGGGCAAAAGCTATCCTCCTTTTTTATATTATAATAACTAGGAAGCCTGGCACGTTTGTCGGATTATTGTCTTATATTTGCAGTATTAATGCACTTTATACAACATTGATAACAGATTTATTGAACCTTCTATGCAAAACAACGAGAACAAGACAAAAGAAGAGCTGATTAAAATTATAGAACAATTAGAGAAGAAGTCGAAGATCTTTCTTCTATGCAGTCATACCCCGTACAAGAACGTTTCCGTGAAAAATACAGTACCCGTATTCTGGACGCCCTGCCCGATATGTTGACAGTTTTCGACCACGATGCAAACATTATTGAACTCGCCTCCTCTCCGTCGACCAATCATGTGGAAGGTATCAATGCCGATAATATCACCCATTCTAACGTAAAAGACATACTCCCGCCGGAAGCCTACGAAAGCGTACGCCAAAATATGGACAGGGTAATCCTTACAGGAGAAAGCTCAACATCCCGACATGATCTGATGCTGGACGGTATCTTACACCATTACGAAAATCGTATTTTCCCTCTGGATAACGAATACCTGCTATGTATGTGTCGCGATATATCCGAACAATGGAATGCGGAACAAACCAACAAGAAACAACAAAAAGAGCTGGAGGCCGCCAGAATCAAAGCCGAAGAATCGGACCGCCTGAAATCTGCTTTTCTTGCCAACATGAGTCATGAGATCCGTACCCCCCTGAACGCCATCGTCGGATTTTCCAAATTAGTCATCGACGCTGAATGCACAAACGAGAAGGAACAGTATGCTGAAATCATCGAGAGAAATTCGGAAATATTACTGAATCTGTTCAATGATATTCTGGATTTGTCATCACTCGAAGCCGATTCATTGAGTTTCAATATCCGCCCTATCAAATTAATAGATATCTGCCTGCAACTGGAACAGCAATTCTGTTATAAAGTCAAAAACGGTACTAAACTGATTCTGGACGATGTAGATACCGAGCTTTATGTATCCGGAGACTGGAACCGTATCATACAGATTATAAGTAACTTGCTTAGTAATGCTGCCAAATTCACCCCAAAAGGAGAAATTCATTTCGGCTATCGGGAGAAGGAAGATTTCGTGGAATTTTATGTCAAAGATAGTGGTATCGGTATCCCGGCAGAAAGAGTAGCTACTATCTTCCAACGATTCGGTAAAATAAACGACTTTGTACAAGGTACCGGACTCGGATTAACTCTTTGCAGAATGCTAGTAGAGAAAATGGGAGGACGTATATGGCTGCGTTCCCAAGAAGGAAAAGGAAGCAGATTCTACTTCACCCTGCCTCTGATTCGTCAATAAGAACAACCGAATAAAAATAGCCGGATTATCAGAAACAAAAAAACGACGAGTATTTGCATTTACCATACACCCCGTCGTTTATTTATTATCACACGTATACCCTATTTCTTGGCAACCGGCGCACTTAGCATTTCCTTGTATTTCGCCGGATCATTCAGAATCTTCACAGCTTCCTTCAAGCCGTCATCATCCTTCAACTGCTGAATGATATTACCACGCTGATAATAATAGCGCTTTATAATTTCAGAAGCTATCATCTTCTTTATATCACCGGAGAAATAATCTAAATCGCGCTCAAGGTCATGGTTCAACTTCTTCTCGAGTGCCTTGAACTCTTCCGAAGCACCCTCCATATAACCTTCAAATTCGGCAGCCTCCTTCAAAGTTTTCAGAATTTTCTCACTTTGCTGGTCATATTTGAAATCAGCCTTCTTCACCAATGTCTTAAAGTCATTATAATCAGCGTCCGTAACCTCGAACTTTTCAGGCTCTACGATAGTAGGATGTTTCAGGCAGTACTGAGTTGCATAATCGAATATCAGATTATCCCGAACCAAATAAAACAGGATATTCGGCAACTTTTCCTGTTTGATAGCAACATCCGGCATCACCCCGCCTCCGTCGCGCACTTCACGTCCGGCAGCCGTATAGAACACTTTCGTCAAACTATCAGGAATAGTACCTACACTTCCGTCTTCATTCCGGTGTTTATAGTCAATAGCTTGCACACAGCGTCCGCTTGGAATATAATATTTGGAAGTAGTCACTTTCATCGTTCCTCCATAAGGCAGAGAACGGGGCACCTGTACCAGTCCTTTGCCAAAAGTACGACTGCCGACAACTACAGCACGGTCAAGGTCCTGCAAAGAACCCGACAGAATCTCAGAAGCAGAAGCTGTGCCACTATTTACCAATACAGCAATCGGAATATCCAAATCCAACGGTTCACGTAAAGTCTTATAAGTATTGCTCGCCTGCTTAATTTTACCTTTTGTTGTTACAATCACTTTTCCACGTGGCAAGAAATAGTTAGCAATTTCCACCGCCTCATCCAACAAGCCGCCGCCATTCCCGCGAAGGTCAATTACCAACGAAGTAGCCCCTTGTTTCTTTAAATCCAGAAACGCCTTCTTAAACTCCTTAGAAGGATTACCGGAAAAAGTACTCAAATTAATATATCCTACCTGATTATCCAGCACAGCAGCATAAGGAATCGCCGGATTTTGAATAGATTCACGTACAATCGTAAATTCCATCGGTGTATTCCCTCCCTTCGCATTGGGACGGTTCACTTTCAATTTAAAGCTGGTTCCAGCCTGTCCGCGCAACATCTGGCTGACTTCCGCATTGTTCTTACCCGCAAGATCCTTGCCATCGATTTCCATTAGAATATCTCCGGCTTTCAATCCGGCTTTCGCGGCAGGTGTACCTTCGAAAGGTTCGGAAATCATCGAACGTTTGAGCTTTGTATTATAAGCAATGTAAGAACCGATACCACCGAATGAGCCTTTAATCATCTGTTCCAGTTCACTCTGGTCTTCTTCCGGAAAATACTCCGTATAAGGATCCAGCGTGAAAAGCATATTGTCAATCCCTTCCCGAATGGTCTTGTTCGGGTCAATTGTATCTACATAGAACATATCCACTCTTTCACAATCGCATTGAATATATCCAAATTCTTGGCAATCTGGAAATTGCGGTCGTCTCCACTCTTGAAACTAAAGAAAGCTACCGTAGCTATCACGCTACTACAACAATAGCTATCCGCCCACTCAGCAATTTTTTCATACTTCTTTCAATATAAATGAGTTGTAAAAGTAACTCAATCCCTGGTTATTCCGCCAGAATCCTGTTAATATTTAACTTAATTTCATCCCAACGTTCTTGCGGCATGGATGTTCCGATTACCTGAATAACATTTCCCGATAGAATAGAACCTATTTTAGCACACTTCTCCAACGAATATCCACATGTCAATCCATATAGAAAACCGGAAGCAAAATAGTCCCCCGCACCGGTAGTATCCACGACCTTCTCTACCGGGATAGCAGAAACCTTAATTTCTTCCGTTCCTTTACGAATATAAGAACCTTCCGCACCAACTTTTACGATAGCAATACTGCATTTTTTGGCAATCACTCCTAAAGCCTCTTTCGGCTCCTTACCCGTGAAAGCCTTCGCTTCTTCTTCGTTCGCAAAGACAATGTCCACGTATTTATTTATTAATAAGGAGAAAAACTCCATATCACTAGCTACAATATTATAACTTGCCATATCGAGACAAATCTGCAATCCTGCTTCTTTTGCCAGTTCAATGGCATGAAGAATCATTTCATGGTCTTGTACCAGATAACCTTCTATAAATAAGTAAGCATACCCTTTAAACATATCAAGAGTCAGTTCTTCTGCCCTTAAAGAAGCAGCCGCTCCCAAATAAGTACCAAAAGTACGTTCTCCATCCGGTGAAATAAAAGTAGATGCAACACCGGAAGGAAGTTGTTCCGAAATCAATAATTTATCCTCAATATCATTTTTCTGAAGATTATTACGAAAAAAATCCCCAAAATGATCATTTCCTATTTTTCCTATAAATCCTGTTCCGGCACCAAGACAAGCCAGCCCAAGTATGGCATTTCCTGCCGATCCACCCGTTGCCTGGTGGGTTTTCATTTGTGAAAATCTCGTGTTAATCTGCTGTAACTTAGCGTCATCAATCAGTTGCATGCTTCCTTTGGGTAATCCCATTTCCTCCAGGAGCGTATCATCCTCTAGGGTTGCAAGTACGTCTACCAGGGCGTTGCCCAATCCTATTATTTTGTCCATTTCAAATATTTTTTTTGCAAAGATATTGCATATTTCAAAAAACCTACTACTTTTGCATCGCAATTGAGAAAAACATTCTTCCTTAGCTCAGTCGGTTAGAGCATCTGACTGTTAATCAGAGGGTCCTTGGTTCAAGTCCAAGAGGAAGAGCAAAAGATAGAACACTACTTGGTTGCAATT
>ENA-OQCK01000103-OQCK01000103.1-human-gut-metagenome-genome-assembly--contig:-NODE-103-length-46513-cov-22.620877_pt1 | contig 46513 bp, 36 predicted proteins | sample MGYA00242498_ERZ504578 | MGnify/ENA primary metagenome ERZ504578 (study PRJEB26092, sample SAMD00036229) | human gut metagenome | host: Homo sapiens | study: EMG produced TPA metagenomics assembly of...
TTTAAACGAATCCTTATACCAAAACATAATTTACAAGGAATGGATACATCAAAATTGAAAATAGAAATTATTCCGGTCAGAAAAGTGGAAGAAGCATTCCGGGCCTTGTTTGGATAAAAATCTATTTTCCCTTTTAAGACTTAATTTGAAGAATGATATAAAATGACAAAAGATAAATCTCACACCCCTACCTGCGTAGATTGCGGCACACAGAACTGCAAGTTCAAAGAGCGCACCTACCCCGAATTTTGCCTGACAACCCATTTGGAACAAGAAGACTTGGAATGGGCATTGAAACGATATAACGAAAACCACAACGTAATGGTGGCCAGTGCCGAAGTGGAATATGAAGGTTATTGCCGGTTAACCCGTGTGGAAGAAATCATGACTTTTGCACGAAAGATGGGATATCAAAAAATAGGAATTGCTTATTGTATCGGGTTGGTAAATGAAGCCCGTATTTTTGCCCGTATCCTCCGTGCTAACGGCTTTGAGGTTTACTCAGTAATCTGCAAAGTAGCCGGAGCAGCCAAATCCTCTATTGGAATCCCCAAAGAATGTGAGAATATCGGTGCTGCTATGTGTAACCCTATCCTGCAGGCACGTCTTCTCAACCAAGCACATACAGAGTTAAATGTGGTGATCGGACTGTGCGTAGGACATGACAGCCTGTTCTACAAATACTCTAATGCCTATACTACAACTTTGGTGACCAAAGACCGTGTGACAGGACACAATCCTGCCGCCGCATTATATACCGCCAATTCCTATTATCGCAAAAAATTAATGCCGGAAGGCGAATAACCTAAACAAGAACCATGATACAAGAATTTCAAATAAGAGTCTTGCCTGAACAGGCAGCTAATGAACAGTCACTGAAACAATTCATCGGACGTGACAAGGGATTGGATATACGTACCATCCATGCCCTTCGTATCCTGAAAAGAAGCATAGACGCACGTCAGCGTACTATCTATGTAAACCTGAAAGTGCGTCTGTACATCAATGAAGTTCCGCAGGACGAGGAATTTATCCGCACTATATACAATAAGGTAGAAGGAAAGCCACAAGTCATAGTTGTAGGAGCAGGTCCGGGCGGACTGTTTGCAGCTTTACGATTAATAGAGTTAGGACTTCGGCCTGTCGTAGTGGAACGAGGAAAAAATGTACGCGATAGAAAAATAGATATCGCCCGTATCAGTCGTGAGCACAAAGTTGACTCCGAAAGTAATTATAGTTTCGGAGAAGGAGGAGCAGGAGCCTATTCAGATGGTAAGCTCTATACCGAAGCAAAAAGCGGGGTAATGTAGACAAAATTCTGAATGTATTCTGTCAACATGGTGCCAGTACCTCCATTTTGGTAGATGCCCATCCGCACATCGGTACGGACAAGTTGCCGCGCGTGATTGAAAACATGCGGAATACCATCATAGAATGTGGAGGTGAAGTGCATTTCGAAACACGAATGGATTCCCTTATCATAGAAAAAAACAAAATCACAGGTATAGAGACAAATACCGGAAAGACTTTCAAAGGACCTGTTATTCTGGCTACCGGACACTCCGCACGGGATGTATATCAGTGGTTGTATGATAATGGTGTAGAAATGGAAGCCAAAGGTATTGCGGTAGGAGTACGTCTGGAACACCCGTCCATGCTGATTGACCAGATACAATATCATAATAAAAACGGACGTGGAAAGTATCTGCCTGCCGCCGAATATAGCTTTGTGACACAAGCAGAAGGACGTGGAGTCTATAGTTTTTGTATGTGTCCGGGAGGATTCGTAGTTCCCGTCGCAAGCGGTCCGCATCAAATTGTAGTAAACGGCATGAGTCCCAGCAACCGTGGCTCCAAATGGAGCAATTCCGGAATGGTAGTAGAAATCAGACCGGAAGACCTGTCGGACAATAGTCTTTTTACAGAAGAATTAAAAACGAAAAGTGAAGAATTAAAAGCCACGAATAAAAATAATGGTCAATGGACTACTGGCCATTGTCCATTAACCATGATGTATTTTCAAGAGGCATTAGAAGCCACCTGCTGGCAACAAGGCAATATGCGCCAAACCGCACCCTCACAACGAATGATGGACTTCACCCGCAAAAAACTAAGCTATGATTTACCTGACAGTTCGTATAGTCCGGGATTAGTTTCCTCTCCTCTGCATTTTTGGATGCCCACATTCATCACCAGCCGTTTGATCAAAGGCTTCCAACAATTTGGGAAAAGCAGTCATGGCTTTCTGACCAATGAAGCAGCGATGATTGGTGTCGAAACACGCACATCGGCTCCGGTACGGATTCTGCGAGATAACGAGACACTGCAACACGTCACTATCAACGGGTTATTTCCTTGTGGAGAAGGGGCAGGTTATGCCGGCGGAATTGTTTCAGCAGGTATTGATGGAGAAAGATGTGCGGAAGCCGTTGCCACTTATTTAGGTATAGAGGAGGATTGAATCTGTCCGAAAATGATTTACTGTATACATTTGGGCGCATTAAATGCGCCCCTACAGTAAATAAATGATTTGCGATATTATTTTATTATTCTTTCTTATTGGAAGTAAAGTCTTCTTTTATCAGCTTGCACCAATCAGCAATACGTTTACTGGTCAATTGAGCCTGATTTTCTTGGTCAATTACCAAACCGCAGAATTTTTCACCACGTACTGCCTCGATTGGTTGAAGGTATATCCGTCTGTCGAAGTAAAACCGACCAACTCAGCCCCCGCCTTTTGAAAAGCATCTGCTAAAATCCCCATTCCATCCACAAAATTATCAGGATAGTTCTTCTGATCCCCCAAACCGAATATTGCTACTTTCTTTCCCTTTAAATCCAACGACTCCAATTCGGGAACCAGTTCGTCCCAATAAGTAGGAAGTTCACCATCAAACCAAGTTGACGCTCCCACTATCATATTGTCATACGCTTGAAAATCATTCTGCCAAGCCTTTTCTATCAAAACGACTTCTATTACTTTCACTCCTCCCAAATCTTCCCGAATCTTTTCAGCTATATGGGAAGTCTTGGCTGCATTCATTGCATAAAATAATCCTATTGTTTTCATAATTCTTTTTTATTCACCACAGATTAACACGGACAACATATAAAACGGTCCATGTAACCTGTGGACATTTGATTAATATTCCAGCAGTGTCCTGGCTGCATCATAAATTTTATCCTCAGTAGGTAAAATAGCCTTTTCCAATATAGGATGGAAACCTACAGGAGTGAAAACAGAACCTACACGCTGTACAGGAGCATCCAGATAACGGAACAGCTCCGTACCAATTCCGGCAGCAATTTCAGCTCCGAAACCAGAGAAAACTTTATCCTCATGAACCACCAAAGCCTTACTTGTTTTCTTCACTGACGCATAAATAGTTTCTTTATCCAGTGGAATAAGCGAGCGAAGATCAATCACTTCCACACTCCACCCCTCTTGAGCCAAGCGTTCAGCCACATTCAAACAGAAATGAGTTGTATTTCCATACGTTATCATACTTAAATCTGTACCTTCACGGCGGATACGCGCCTTCCCAAACGGAACCTCAAAATCTTCGGGTACTACGGAAGAAGCCTCTACTGAATTATACAAGGCCTTCGGTTCAAGATATAAAGTAAACCCACGAGAGCGCATCGCAGTACGAAGCAACCCGGCCGCATCATCGGCAAAAGAAGGGCAAACAATCCGGGCCCCCGGCAAAGTAGCTAATGCACCCTCTATATTTTGAGAATGATAAAGTCCACCACCAATATATCCACCCGAGGCCAGACGTAATACAATATTGGGAACAAACTTCCCATTGCTACGCCAGTATTCATGAGTACACTCTACATATTGCTCCACAGCAGGCCAGAAATAATCGGCAAATTCAGCTCCTTCAATAACGACATGTATCTTAGGATCGAAACGGCACATGCCATTTGCCGTACCCACAATATAGTCCTCTGCTATAGGAGCATTAAACACGCGGGCATCCCCAAACTCCTGCTGCATTCCTTTAGTAATATTGAATACTCCACCTTTCTCTTTATTCGCTACATCCTGCCCATAAATGAAAGTATCCGGATTATGGCGGAATTCCTCTTTCAACGTTTCGTTGATAGCAGTTACCATAAAGGCCTTCTCACCATTTTCTTCTTGATGAAGTCCCTCTTTATACTTTTCCGGTATATAAGGATCGGGCAAAACATAATCAAAGATACTTTTCGGATCAGGATCAGGCGCTGCAAGTGCTTTCCGGTTAGCAACCGACAGTTCTTTCTTTGCCGCTGCTTCTATCTGTTGCAACTCTTCTTCCGTAAGACGTTTGTAACGCAACAGCATCCGGCGGAATTTCATCAAAGGATCAGCCTCTTTTACATAAGCCAATTCGTTTTCATCCCGATACAACGTCTGTTTATCTGAATTAGAATGGGAACCAATACGGACACAATTGGCATGTACAATAACAGGAGTACGATGGGCTATGGCAAATTCACGGGCTTCACTCATGGCATTCATCGAGTCGAACACATCTTTGCCATTACAATGAATAATCTTCAGATTCTTAAAACCGGAAAAATTATCAGCATACTTCCGGGCAACTGTCTGATCCTTTTTGGGAACAGAGATACCGTACCCATTATCCTGCCATACAAATATCACAGGAAGACCTTCCCTACTGGCCCCGTTAATCGCCTCGTAAACATATCCTTCCGAAGAAGCAGACTCTCCATGCGAAGTGATCGCCACCCCCTTATGTCCATAATACACCATGGCACGCGCCACTCCGGCAGCATGAAGGTCATGCGTTCCGGTAGCGGACGACACATTTTCTATATGCCATTCGGGTTTAGCAAAGTGGTTGGACATATGACGTCCTCCACTGCCGGGATCAGTTGCTTTCGAAATGCCATTCAATATCAATTCCTCCACACTCATGCCTGCCGAAAGCACGGTCAGCATATCGCGATAGTATGGAAAAAGGAAGTCCTCTCCTTTGGTAAAGACTTGACCTACGGCCAATTGGATTCCGTCATGCCCCGCATAAGGCGCATGATAGGACCAACCCAATGATTGCAACAGATAAGACGGAGCTTTTTCATCAAGCGCACGTCCCAATACCATCAAATGATACCACTTTTTCAACGTTTCGGTATCAGTGGTCTTTATATCATATTTTTTCATTATATTATTTTTTTACTGTGATGAATGGTTATTCTTTCCAATTTTCCAGATAATCTTTTATCGCATAGAGGAATTGCCCCCCTAACATACCATCCACCACCCGATGATCGTATGACAAAGAAAGATACATTTTATGACGGACAGCAATCACATCGCCTTCAGAAGTTTCAATAACTGCCGGCTTCTTTTCGATATATCCCACACCGAGAATGGCAACCTGCGGCTGATTGATTATAGGAGTACCAAACAAAGACTTGAAAGTTCCAAAATTAGTAATCGTAAACGTACCACCCGAAATGTCATCCGGCATCAGTTTATTATCACGCGCTTTCACCGCCAGAGTATCAATGGTCACAGCCAAACCATTCAAATTCAACCTGTCGGCATCATGTATCACCGGAACAATCAGATTTCCATCATTCAGTGAAACAGCAATACCGACATTGATATGCTTTTTAAACAGGATATTATAACCGTCTACAGATACATTTACCTGCGGATAGGCAACCAATGCCTTCGTTACGGCTTCGGTTATGGCAGGCATATAAGTCAATTTGACTCCTTCACGACGGAAAAAAGCCTCTTTATTCTTATCACGCCATTTCACGAGTTTGGTCACATCCACTTCTACCACATTCGTAACATGAGGAGAGGTATGTTTAGACATAACCATGTGATCGGCAATCATTTTCCGGACACGATCCATCTCTTTCACTTCCACGCCTTCTTGCGAACCGGAAACTGGGGGTGTTAAAGAGGAAGCCGATGATGGCGCAGTTGGAGAAGTCCGGACAGAAACAGCCTTAACAGATTGGGCGGATGCAGATACAGGTTCAGTTACGGTTATGTTACCTTGTTCCTTTCTAGTAATATAAGCTTTTATATCTTTTTTACTCAGACGCCTTCATATCCTGTCCCTTGAATACGATCCAATTCCTCTTTCGAAATATGTGCAGCCTGAGCCAGCTGAAGTACAATGGGGGAATACCAACGCTCTTCTTCTGTTTTAGCCGCTATTGCCTTAGGAACTTCCTTTACTTCCTGAACAGATGTTACAGATGGTACATGGGAGGACGTTTCTTCTGCTTGCGGTACATTTCGCTCTTCTACAAGAGCCTCTCCTATTCCTTCATCACTATCTATATCTACAATTGCTACTACTGTACCTACAGGTACGGTATCTCCTTCTTTAAATAATATCCCGATCACCTTGCCTTCTACGGGAGATGGAATTTCAGCACTGACCTTTGCTGTATTCACTTCGAACAAGACATCGTCCTCTTGGACAGTATCACCCACTTTTACCGACCAGGATATAATGGTTCCTTCAGTAATACTTCGCCTAGCTTAGGCATTTTTATTTCAAATCTTGACATATTGATAATTTTATTTTTTTTAATCCTTTTATATGAACAACAAGCCACTGAAAAAGAAAGTTTTAACTTAAATCTTTTTTAAGGTGCCCCGGTGATGTATCCAATCCTCATTAGCATATTTTTCTACTTTCAGCAACTCGATTGCCGCCAAATCCTTTCGGGAAAAATGATAAATGCTATTCTTTTCATCTTCTATCAAGAAGTAATGAAACAAAAGATGAATAAACCGTTTGATATTCACCGAAACATCCAAAAAACAATTGAGATTGACCACTTCACTAGGTACAGACGGTACGGCACGGATATTCTTTAATCCGGGAATCGACTCCAATTCATCAGACTTCCCCTTCAACACTGTATGAAGTACATCCAAGTTTGCAGAAAATAACAAAGTACAATGATACATCACACGGTTTTTATGAATACATTGCGCACTGCCCGATATTTTCTTTCCATCCAGATAAATCCCCAAACGCTCATCCGTATAGGCCGTGACTCCCATCGTTTCCAGAAAACCAACAATACGCTGCAAATAGTCTTCAAACAGGGGTTGCGATGTCGTTTCTATAAAAGTAAGATTAATATTTCCCTTATCATGGTAAACTGCACCACCTCCCGAAAACCTACGAGCCAAACGAATGCCCTTCTCTATCCTGTAATCCTCATTCACCTCGGCACGAACAGACTGATTCTTGCCCATGACCACGGAAGGTTCCGACTGCCAAATTACAAAATAATCCCCCTGTGTCTGCTTTAAAAGATACTCCTCCACTGCCAAATTGAAATAAACATCCGTACAGCGGTTATCTATGCAAAACATTATGCAAAAAGTGTTTCGTGATAAATCTCGCCTACCGTAGGATGTGGAAATACCGTTTTTTGAAATTCTTCTACAGTATATCCATATTGAACGGCAATCCCCGCTACAACGATTATTTCCGAAGCAGGATTTCCCAACAAATGGCACCCTATAATGCGGTCTTCCTCATCCAGAATCAATTTGCAAAGCCCGTTCCCTGTTTCATTTTCTGCCACGAAACGCCCCGAATAAGCCATCGGTAATTTCTGTACATGATAGCTGGTCCCTGATGCTTTCAACTCCTCTTCCGTTTTTCCCACTCCGGCCAGTTCAGGATTCGTATATACCACCCCCGGTACACAATGATAATTCATCCGGTCCTCCACTCCCAGAATATGATTAATGGCAACTTCACTTTCACGAATAGCCGTATGAGCCAACATGGAGTATCCGGTTATATCTCCACAAGCATAGACTTTAGGATGGGAAGTAAGCATGTGTTCATCCACTTTTACACCGTTACGCACCATTTCCACTTTTAGTTTATCCAGTCCCACTTGGTTTAGATTCGCTTTTCTGCCTACACTTACCAGAACCTTATCCGCTTCAATCAGTGACAATTTACCGGCTTTTTCTATGGTAACTCCTGCCGGACTGACTTCAATCACTTTAGAATTCAATTGGAAGTTAATCCCTCGCTTCTGATACTCTGTACGTAACATCGCACTGGTTTCCTTGTCCATAGCCCCTAATATTTCAGGCATCATCTCAATGACACTCACCTTTACCCCCATACTATTAAAGAAAGAAGCAAATTCCATTCCAATTACTCCGCCACCAATAATAGCCAGCGATTTAGGTAATGCAACCATTTCCAAAGCCTCTTTGGAAGTCCAATAGTCTATTTCCGACAAGCCTTTAATGGGTGGAATCACGGTATCCGAACCTGTACAAACCAACAGATAAGTCACTTCATATTTTTCTCCTCCGGCCAAAATTTGAATCAGTCCATTATCTTCTCCAATTATAACCGCTTCTTTTTCTATCAATTCGGCTCCATAAGATTTCACAGTCTGTTTTACACCTCCGGTCAGTTTCTTGACCACTTTATCTTTACGGTCTATTATTTTCTCCAAATTGAAGCTGATTCCATCCGGTACAGCAATTCCATATTTTGCCGCACCTTTTGCATTATCCAATAATTTTGCTGAATACAAAAGAGTTTTCGTAGGGATACATCCTTCATTCAAACAAACACCTCCCATGGCTTTCTTTTCAAAAATCACAGTTTTCAATCCTCCGGCAGCAGCTCTTTCCGCAGCCGTATATCCGGCAGGTCCCCCACCGATTATCGCTATATCATATTTCATATTGTTAAGGTTTTAAGCTTTATATACTCTAACAACAAATAAGTGAGGGACTTAGTTGTCCAAAAGAAGATTTCTTCATCTTTATGAACCTATTTTTTCTAAAAGATATGTATCTTTGCACCAAAGAAAGCATTATGCATCATCCCGAAATAGCCATAGTAGATCCAAATACCCTTACTTGTCTGGGGTTAAAAAACATTTTGGAAGATATCATTCCAATGGCTACTATCCGTGTATTCCATTCGTTTGGTGAGTTGACGGATGACACACCGGACATGTATGCCCACTATTTTATTTCTGCCCAAATCTATTTTGAACATACTTCCTTCTTTTTACTTCGTAAACCAAAAACAATTGTATTAGCAGGAGGTGACAACCAACCTCAATTATCCGGTATCCCCAAGCTGAATATCTACCAAGATGAAGGTTCTTTGATAAAAGACATCCATCAATTACGCCAATATGGACATCAGGCAAGAAAACAAGCAGTAGATAAAGCAATGCATATAGAAAAAACAGAACATGAATTGTCTATCCGGGAAATAGAAGTATTGATACTTATCACCAAAGGACTTATCAATAAGGAAATAGCAGACAAACTTCATATCAGCCTGACCACTGTCATCTCCCACCGCAAGAATATTACCGAAAAACTGGGTATCAAATCTGTATCCGGGCTAACTGTCTATGCTGTGATGAACGGTTACATTGAGGCAGACAGAATATAAAATCCTCATTTATTAGGATTGCACACATATCAGGTTTACCGTTACTTTGCAGCCGGAATCATTCTCCATCATGGATTATACAGAGTGGAATGTATAAATTTTCCGCCTGGTAGAAACTTGTAACAACTCTGGTCATCCGTGATGTATCAAATAAAACCAAACAATAAATATGAGAAAAAACATTTTATTCATTACATCCTGCCTGCTGGCTACAACAACTTTTGCGGAAAATATCAACACGCTGCCTAAGGACACTACGAAAGTCATTGATATAGAAGAGGTGGTGGTTATCGCTTCACCTAAAGAAACCGGAAAATTAAGGGAACTCCCTACAGCCGTATCTTTACTCTCCCAAAAAGATATGCAAGCAAACCAAATCACAACTTTAAAGAACGTGAGTTCACTGGTACCCAATTTCTTTATGCCCGACTATGGTTCAAGACTCACCTCAGCTATTTATATCCGGGGAATCGGTTCGCGTATCAACACTCCTGCGGTAGGTTTGTATGTGGACAATATCCCTTACATTGACAAATCTGCATTTGATTTCAATTTTTATGATATAGAACGTATTGATATTCTTCGCGGTCCACAAGGAACCTTGTACGGACGCAATACCATGGGGGGATTAATCAAAGTACATACCCGCTCTCCATTCTCCTATCAGGGAACAGACGTAAAACTGAGTTATGGAACAAAAAGTAACTACCGCAGTGCTTCATTAACCCATTACCATCGTTGGAGTGACTGTTTTGCTTTCTCCGCCGGTGGTTATTATGAGGCTCAGACGGATTCTTCCGCAATTCTCTTAATGGGAAAAAAGTAGATAATATGGAAGCGGGAGGCGGACGAATACATGCTATCTGGCTGCCTTCAGAAAACCTAAAACTAGACTTTACCATAGGCTATGATTATAGTGACGAAGGAGGATACCCTTATTACTATACAGGAGCTATAGACGGATACGACAAAGAGAATGAAAAATATAAAAACTACACAGGGAAGATTTCATACGATCAGGATTGTACTTATCGCCGTGGACTGTTCAATACCGGTTTGAATATTGAATACCAGGCACAAAAGTTTATCTTAAGCGCTGTTACTGGATTTCAGAATTTAAATGACCGTATGTTTATGGACCAGGATTTCCTGCCTGTCAGCATTTATACTATTGAGCAGAAGCAACGTCTGAATACCATCAGTGAAGAGATTACTTTTAAAAGCAAAAACAACAAGCGCTGGCAATGGGTTACAGGAGTTAGTGGTTTTTATCAATGGCTACATACCACCGGTCCGGTAAACTTCATGGAGGACGGAGTGACCGATATGATCGAAGGAAACATCAACAATACTTTCAAGAAAATTCATTTAGACAATCCCCGTACCCCTGAAATGAGTCTGGACGTTTTGAACAACCGTATCCGCGTAAGTGGAAGTTTTGACACACCGGTATTCAGCACCGCACTGTACCACCAATCTACATTCAATGACCTGTTTGTGAAAGGCCTTTCAGTAACAGCAGGTTTGCGTTTGGAATATGAAAAAATGTCTATGAATTATTTCTCGGATAGTAATATCGATTTCGATTTCTTTCTTAAAATGGCAATGCTCCCCTTAATATTCCATTCAGAAATTTGAATGCCGCACCGCTATTGGAAGGAAAAGAAAAAAACGACTATGTACAGCTACTCCCCAAACTAGCTTTTAAATACGATTTCAGCCCTGCAAACAATATGTATGTAAGCATAACCAAAGGATATCGTTCCGGAGGTATAACATACAGATGTTTTCAGAACTGATACAAAGTGACATGCAACAAAAAATGATTGAAGCCATACTAAACAAGGCACCAGAATCTATGGCAGGTATGATAGAAGGAATGATCAAGCAACACATGCCCAACTACGGAAAAGAATTGAACGTACAAGAAACAACAGTCTACAAGCCCGAGTACAGCTGGAATTACGAAGTGGATCACATCTCAGTTTGTTCAACGGCAAACTGAAGACCGACCTTGCCGCATTCTACATGGATACCCACGACCAACAAATCGCCAAATTTGTCAATAGTGGCTTGGGACGAATGATGGTCAATGCCGGTAGTAGCGAAAGTTATGGAGTAGAGGCCAGCTTTCTGGCATCTATCAACAAAAACCTGAATATGAATGTAAGTTATGGATATACTCATTCCACATTCAAAAAATATGACGGAGGTACTACATCATCAGAAGAGCAAATTGATTATAGCGGCAATTATGTACCATTTGTTCCCCGCCATACCATGAATGCAGGCGCAAATTATAGTTTCTTTTTCGATAAAAGCAATTGGATGCAAAGCCTGACTTTAGGCATGAGCTATACCGGAGCAGGAAAAATTTATTGGACTGAAAAAAACAATGTCTCACAAAGTTTTTACGGAACACTGAACGGGCGCATTTCTTTGCAGACAGAAGCTTTACAGATAGATGTATGGGGACGTAATTTAACCAACAAGGATTATACAACCTTCTATTTTGAAACCATGCATAGAGGATTCGAACAAAAAAGCAGACCTTTACAACTGGGGGTGGATATACGTTATCACTTCTAACCATTCTTGCAAAAATAAAAAGGGGGTTCTTCGCAGAACTCCCTTTCTGTTTCCACATTTACCAAATCAAATTTATTTTCTGTCACACTAAGAAAAGTAAGAACTTTATTATTGCTGCAAATGAAGCGAATAGCTCCTAAAACAAACCTATTCGTTTGAGTGTATGTACATAGAGAAAATGCTGTTTACTATAGAAAACTGCTTGAGTCTTTGTTAAAAGAAGCAAACAATAAAATTATTCATTGACAGCGCCGCAATGAGGACACACTCCTTTATTCTTCATCTTCGCCCCGCAATTTCCACAACTGAATTTATACCGAGAAGCGTGCTTTATACGATTAAATGACCATACAGCATATACCAATAAACATGGATAACCCAAATAGTAGTACGTAGTAAATGTAAAAAACAAATATAGAAAGATGCAGCAGGACATCAATCCCAACAAATAAAAACATGCAGCTTCAATATGTGTCTGATGAAACAAATCATCTAAAGTAGCCAACCCCACAAGAATAATTCCCCAAATATTAAACATGAAAAGAGAAAGAATAAAAGGCAAGCTAAAAGGATTCAAAGAAGGATTATAATAAAACTGCTCCCAAGTTCCTGGAACAAAATGCTGAATACTAGCATAAAGCGTAGCTGCGGTAGCTACCAACCAAGAAAGAACTGTAGGAAAAACGCTATCAATATCATTCAACCAAATTAATTGCAGCTTCTGGCGACGAATAGCCTATGGACATACCAAATACCGAAAAAGCCTAATATGATAAAGAAAGCGATGGTATGAGAATTACTGAAAAAATGAATAAACTGTGACACTGAATCCACAGGGACTACTTTCTCCAACAATTCCTTTTCATGTACCATCCCATTGTTTCCTGGTCCCGTGCGACCTTCACCCATACAGAATCCACACTATCAGCAGGTTGTATCATAAACTCCGCTACCACCAGCCGTTCTCCTTTAAAAACAGGAAGCACATCAACCAATGGTAGTTGCTGTAACATAAGCGAATCTGAAGTAACCTCAAAATTACTGTTTAATGTATAATGCCGTTCCACCAAATAATTGACAGAATCCCTTGTCTTTTGCGGCATATCCTCACTCGAAGTAACAGGTGAAGGATATTGGCAAGCCATCAAAATAGCCAATACCAAAAACAGTAATCCGATGTACTTACTTTTCAGCATAGACTTTCATCTGACAATTCTTACAATCAAACTCTAAACGGAAACGCCTGTTATCCGAGCTAACCAGATAATAAGGTTCCTTATAAGGAGAACGCACTTTATGCCAAGAGGGGCACCATCCCATACTATAACGCAAACAATGCTTGCAAAACATCAATACTGCTTCTTCTGCCGGAGCCTTTTCATAAGCCGGAGCAATACGCTGCACACCATGATTCCTATAGAAGGAAACAGCATCAGCATTCATCACATTTCCCAAATAAGTCAATTCATTCACAGGAAAAGCATGATGCGTTCGAGGTAACTTGTAAATTTCCTGCCGATAGTTAATACGGCGCACTTCCAGTAGTTTCTCTATTCCCTTACGGCGAAGTTCGGCAAGCATAGAAGCCGGAATAAACCAATTGTCCGACCAGTCAATCACTATATCTGATACTTCAAATGGAGTATTTCCTAACTTTCCAAGTTGTGTACGCAAGTTATCTTCCTGCAGAGTACGGGCACGTTCCTTCTCCCTTTCCAGCACCACACTGACACTGTTATCATCTTCATCAGTCAGAGACAGAGTAAAGCCCCGATTATTCTCAGCCAATTTTAAAATGACAGCAATTTTCCTTTCGGCTGATTTACGCGACATCAACCTCTCAAATTCCTGATCAAAATTACGATAAAGTATCGTACGGGGCTTTATCCGAGGCATCTCCTGAGGAAATAATTTATTATTCTCCACCCGGTTTATGCGAAATCCCTGCAACTTACCAGTCTCATCCAAAAAACAAACACCATCTCCATTATTAAAAGACTTGATTCCGGCTACGGTAAGATAATTACCACGAATTTCCTTCACTGTTCCCATCTCCTCCCCTAAAGACTTGGGAGTATCAAAAGAAAAAATATCCTTATTCCTGTCAAAAAGAAAATAATTAGTAAAACCACGACTGAAACTCTTATCCAATTGAGGTTTGAACTCTAATTTCACTTCTCCCGATGAAGCACGGATATACTCTTTACGACGTTTGAAAATAGTATCCAGCTTCTGGCGATAGTAAGCTGTTACATTTTTAACGTAAGATACATCCTTCAAACGTCCCTCTATTTTCAGGGAAGAAGCTCCGGCATCCAGCAATTGCTCCAACTCTTCGCTCTGATTCAAATCTTTCAGAGACAATAGATGCTTATTCCTTACTATAGATTTACCGTCCGCGTCTATCATATCAAAAGCAAGGCGACAGAACTGGGCACATTCCCCCCGGTTGGCACTACGCCCAAAACAAGCCTGACTAACATAACATTGTCCACTATAGCTTACACACAAAGCACCATGTACAAATACCTCCAAAGGCACATCAGGACAAGCATGATGGATATTTTCTATTTCAACAAGAGAAAGTTCACGAGCCAATACCACCTGACGGAAACCTGCCTCAGCCAGGAATCTTACTTTTTGAGAAGTACGATTATCCATCTGCGTGCTGGCATGTAACGGTATAGGTGGCAGATTCAATTCCAACAATCCCATATCCTGCACTATCAAAGCATCCACTCCGGCACGGTATAAATCCCAAATCATTTTTTCCGTATCTTTCAGTTCCTCATCCTTCAGAATCGTATTCACAGTCACATAGATACGGACATTATATACATGAGCGTACCGCACCAACTCAGCAATATCCTCCAATGAATTCCCCGCAGCCGCACGTGCTCCGAAACGGGGAGCACCAATATAAATGGCATCAGCACCGTGATCAACAGCTGCAATACCGCACTCCAGATTTTTAGCAGGAGCTAATAATTCTATTTTTCGTTGTCTGATCATCGTATCTCGTTTATATCAAACGGGGTTTCCTGATATACATAATAGTTCAACCAATTAGAAAACAACAAATTGGCATGTCCGCGCCAACGCACCACCGGGGCATTGTCCGGATTATCGTCCTTATAATAATTTACAGGCATTTCAATAGGCAACCCTTTCCCCAAATCACGCTTATATTCCGTATCAAGCGTATAAGGAGAATACTCCGAATGCCCGGTAATAAAGAATTCACGCCCATTACGAGCCATAGCCATATAAACCCCAGACTCATCAGACTCAGCTATCAAAGCCAACTCTTTTACTTTCAGAATATCCTCACGGTGTATTTCGGTATGACGGCTATGTGGTACAAAAAACTCATCATCAAAACCACGGAATATGGGCAATCCCTGTACATTGATATGATGGCGGAAAATACCAAACATTTTTTGTTTCAGCGGATATTTGGGAACTCCATAGAAATGATAAAGCCCGGCTTGGGCCGCCCAACAAATATAGAGAGTTGAGGTAACATGAGTACGCGCCCAATCAAAAATAGTAGTAATCTCATTCCAATAATTCACATCCTCATACGGCATCTGCTCTACCGGAGCCCCCGTAATAATCATCCCGTCATATTTCTCGCCACGCATCAAATCAAAGTCATGATAGAATGCTTTCATATGTTCCACCGGCGTATTTTTCGATGTATGGCTTTTCAACTTCATAAATGATATTTCCAACTGCAAGGGAGTGTTGGAAAGCAAACGTACCAAATCCGTTTCTGTCGTTATCTTCAACGGCATCAAATTCAATATCACGATTTTTAACGGACGAATATCCTGTGCACTGGCACGTGAATTGTCTATGACGAAGATATTTTCCTCCTTCAGCAATTCAATAGCAGGTAGTTTATCGGGTAAATTTAACGGCATTTTCTTATCTGTTAATTAGTTGTAAGTGCAAAATTAAAAAAATCCCGCCAAATCTCCTTACTAAACGATCTTTTGGACTAAATTATTTCCTTTCTTGATCGTTTTCAATCAACAAACCTTGATTATTTTTAGATTTTCACTCATATCTTCACAACTTCTGTCTTGATCCCACTTTTTCCCTTCCTTCATTTTATTTATTAACTCACCTTTTTCTCAGAAAAAAGAGGACGAACTTATATCCATAATCAAAAAAGATTAATTATCTTTGAGCGCAAAAATAAAAAATATTCTTATTATTAATGTGAAATATAATTAAGTTTCAAGTAGTTGACTCAAGAAACAACCTATATTTTTAAATTTTAATCTTTAAATTCAAAAAGTATGAGAACCTTTAAATCATTGATGATAAGCTTATGTATGGGTACAACCCTATGCATGTGTTTACCACAAACCACGACAGCACAAACCGTAAGTTCAGGAGATTCCTGGAAATGGGACAAAGGAACCATTGTGATTGACACTCCTGAACGTCCGTCCGGCCAGAAAAGTGTATTAGGCTTAACCATCCCGAAAATGGAAGTAGTCCGCGTAGGATTTGTCGGATTGGGAATGCGAGGTCCCGGAGCCGTAGAGCGCTTCACTTATATTCCCGGCACACAAATTGTGGCACTTTGTGATTATGAAGCATCTCGTGCAGAAAAATGTCAGGATATCCTAAAGAAAGCATCTATGCCGAAAGCTGCCATTTATTCCGGAGAAAAGGGATATGAAGAATTATGTAAACGTACAGACATAGATTTAGTTTATATCGCCGCAGACTGGTTGCATCATTTCCCCGTAGCAAAATGCGCATTGGAAAACGGTAAAAATGTAGCTATTGAAGTTCCCTCGGCCATGAACCTGCAAGAATGCTGGGATTTAATCAACCTGAGTGAAAAAACCCGCAAGCATTGCATGATTCTTGAGAACTGTTGCTATGACTGGTTTGAGATGAATACACTGAATATGGCACAACAAGGTGTATTTGGCGAAATAATCCGTGCCCAAGGAGCCTACATTCACAATTTAAGCCCGTTCTGGATCATTATTGGAAAAACGGCAAAGAAGACAAACTAGGATGGCGTTTAGATTATAACATGAAACACCGGGGTGATGTATATGCCACTCACGGCTTGGGTCCTGTAGCACAAGCATTGGATATCCATCGTGGTGACCGTATAACCACTTTAGTAGCTATGGACACCAAATCTGTTGTTGGTAAAGATTTAGTGGAGAAGAGAACCGGCGAAGAATGTAAAGAATTCCGCAACGGAGACCATACCACCACCCTGCTTCGCACAGCAAATGGGAAAGTTATTGAAATCCAACATAATGTAATGACTCCCCAACCTTACAACCGCTTGTACCAACTGACAGGAAGCAAAGGGTTTGCCAATAAATATCCCGTTGAAGGATATGCTTTGGATGCAGCACAACTGACCGCATCGGGCGTGCAACCCAAAGTAGACGATTTGAACTCTCACGGATTCTTACCCCAGGCAGAAATGGAAGCGCTTATTGAGAAATACCAGCATCCTATTTTAAAGAAATATGGTGAAATGGCAAAAGAAGTCGGCGGCCACGGCGGTATGGACTTCATCATGGATAGCCGTCTGGTATATTGTCTGCAAAACGGACTACCTTTGGACATGGATGTATATGACTTGGCCGAATGGTGCTGTCTGGCCGAACTGGAGCTATCTCTATGGACAACGGCTGTGCGGCAGTAGCTTCCCGGACTTCACACGAGGTGAATGGAACGTGACCAAAGGTTACAAACATGCATACGCTTCACCCGAAGACGAAAACGCAAGCATGGAAAAAGCAAAGGCTTTCACCGCGAAACTGAAAGAGCAGGGAGCGAAAGAATGGCGAAAGAAGCCAAGAAAAAAAAGAAATAAATAGAAATAAACAAGAAAAAATGTGTCGGAAGTCACTCTGTCATAAAAGGTAGCCCAATTCTTCCGGCACATTTTTTTATGCCATTCTGAACGACAATCGTTTCCAGCTTTTATTAAGAATCAAAAAAAGGACGTAACCGGCATTCTTCGAATTTCTAGCCAAAGTACTTCGGCTTTAAGGAGAGTATCATCATAGGACGATTCAGCCAACCTGGGAAACCAGCTGACAGACCATCTGGCGGACGGATATAATGTGAGACTGGAGGAAATAGAAACCTTATCGGCAACATTGATCAGCCGGAAGATTACGGACAAAAAAACACAATCCGCTTCGGTACATTTTTGACAGCGACAGTCTGCTTTTTTAAATGAAAAAGCAGGATAACACGGATATAGTTTGTTGACTATCCGTACCATCCTGCCATCCGTTTTTACCCTACCTGCGTTAAAAGAACAGACTGTCAGCTTTACAGATTATTCTTGTAAATGTTCGCCATCACCTTCTGGTATTGATTCTCAATCTGCATATACGCCTGGAGATTCTTATAAATATTTTCCGTTTCCACAAAATATTCAATCAATGAAATTTGTCCCTCGGTCAATGCTTGCTTCAATAAATCCAGCGAACGGTACATCAAAGGAACATCATACGCATTCATGGCATCCTTCAACTGCTGCATCTCATTGAAGAGAGACATCAGAGAAGCTTCAACCTGATCTTTAGCATTTTCTTGCATCAATTGTGCGCTGATAGCCTGTGCCTTGGCTATCTTTACCTTTTTACGATTCTGAAACAAAGGCAAGGAGCCCCTACCACAAAACCATTCATCGAAACCGCATCATCCGTGTTACGGCGAAAACCGGCTTCCAGTTTCGGCAACCATCCTTGACGGTCTACCGAAACCTGCTTCTCGGCGGCACGGGCAGTGGCGACGGCGGCCTGCAAGTCAAGGTCTGATGCCATCACTTCATCCCGCATGACATTGTAATCATTGATTTCCTGTATGGCAGGGTATGTGGTTTCAGCAAATTCTAAAGGCATGTTGCCGTTCATGGCAAGCAGAGATTGCAAGGCAGTGCGGTGGGCTGCGCTGTTTTGGGCAACTTCCGTCTGCACATTCATACGTTCCATTTTGATTTTATTGACTTCCAATATGTTCGCATCACCGGTAGTCAGACGCTTTTCATAAAGTGCCTGTAATTCATCTGCATTTTTCATACGGATATCCATCAATGTTTTTTCCTGATTCAACAGAATAAGGTCTAGACAGAGATTCTTCGCATTCAGCAGAATATCTCGGCGAGCAGCCTGTTGTTGCTTGTCCACCGCTTCGTTCTGCAAAGTAGCCTGCCGATTGCGGACAATATACTGAGTAGGGAAATCAAAACCTTGTGAAGCGACAAGTTCCGTACCGTGCCCCCCTTCGGCACCATTACTGTAAAAAGAACTGTAGCTCACTGTAGGGTCAGGCAAGTTGTTGTTTGTCCGGTTTTCCATCTTGGTTGCATCGGCTGCATGTTTCTGCGCCTTGAGCTCTTTATTATTCTGCTCGATGCTTTTCAAAATGTGCTCAATACTCTGGGCCTGCGCCAGCAAGGGAGAGCAGAAGGCTATTATAAATAAGATTCGTTTCATATATTTCTATTATTTCTTCTTTCGATTCATCAGTTCATAAACAATCGGAATAATGAAAGCGTTCAAGAAGTCGATGTCAAAAGACTCCCAGAATAACTTTCGCCATCGGACTTTGTATCTCATTACCCGGCAAATCGCCACGGAACGCCAAAGGTATCAAAGCCAACGCGGAAGACAATGCAGTCATCAGGATAGGGTTCAAACGGTCTAACGAACCGTGAAGATGCTTTCTTTCAAATCCATACCTTCTTCGCGCAACATATTGTAATGACTTATCAACAACATACCATTACGGGTAGCAATACCAAACAACGAGATAAAGCCGATAATAGCCGGAATGCTTATCTCACCCGTTGTTATCATCAATGCAAATACCCCACCAATCAACGCCAAAGGCAAATTCAACAAAATGACTCCACTTTGGGCTGCATTCTTAAACTGGGTATAAAGCAACAGGAAGATAACTACGATACTCATAAACGAAGTGAGCATCAGCGTACGGCTGGCCGCCTGCTCGCTTTCAAACTGACCGCCATATTCCACATGATATCCTTCGGGAAGCTTGATTTGCGCATCAATCCGTTCCTGTATATCATTCACCACGCTGCGCAAATCACGGCCGCTGGTATTGGCTGAAATCACAATCTTACGCTTCACGTTCTCACGGCTGATGGTATTCGGTCCCATGGCAGAAATCACATCGGCTACATAGTTGACAGGGATTTTCTGACCGTCACCGGTATCAATCATCAGGTTACGCACTTCTCCATCTCATCACGCACCTCTCCTTGGTACGGACAATAAGATTAAACGCTTTGCCTTCTTCATATACCTGCGAAACAACTTCACCTGCCATGTTTACAGATACAAATTCGGCAAAGTCCGGCAAAGAAATACCGAATTTGGCAAGCATCTCGCGTTTGGGAACAATCTTGAGCTGCGGACGTTCGATTTGTTGTTCCACATTCAAGTCGGCAATACCCTCCACGCTACTGATAGCATCCTTTATCTGATTACCGATGGCAAACATCTTGTTCAAATCGTTACCAAACAGTTTGATGGCAATGTTGGCCTTGGTACCCGAAAGCATAGCATCGATGCGGTGGCTGATAGGCTGGCCTATTTCGATATTCGCACCGGTAATGGTAGATAACTTGGCACGCACATCGGCTACCAGTTCCTGACGGGAACGGTCTTTCAATTCAAACGGAGCCTCAATTTCACTCACGTTAACCCCTAGTGCATGCTCATCCAGTTCGGCACGTCCCGTTTTACGGGCTACAGTCTGTATTTCGGGAATAGACATCAGCAACTCTTCCGCACGGTGTCCCATTTTGTCCGATTCTGCCAAAGAAATTCCCGGCAATGAACTGATATTAATGGTGAACGAACCTTCATTGAAAGATGGCAGAAAACTACGTCCTAATGCAAAAAACATAACCAATGCCACCGCAAACAGTCCACCTGTAAAACCCAATACTACGGATTTATGATTCAAGGACCATAACAAGGTATTGCGGTAATGCTTTTTCATCCATACGGCTACAAATGCCTCTTTGGGTAATCCTTTACTTTTATTATTACCTAACAGATAGCTGCACAGTACCGGAGTCAATGTCAAAGCCACTACCGTAGAAGCAAACAACGCCACAATAAAGGCAATGCCCAGCGGAACCAGCATACGACCTTCCATTCCTGTCAGGAAGAACAAAGGAACAAAACTGACTACAATAATCAAGGTAGAGTTCAAGATAGGCATACGCACTTCTTTCGAAGCATTGAACACGACTTCAATCACGCTTTTACGTTCCCCTTCGGGCAACAAGCGGTTCTCGCGCAGATGTTTCCATACATTTTCCACATCCACAATAGCATCATCCACCAACGAACCAATGGCAATAGCCATACCACCCAAACTCATGGTATTGATGGTGAGCCCCATATAGTGAAGAGTCAATATAGAAACAATCAATGACAACGGAAGAGTTACCAATGAAATAACCGTGGTACGTACATTGGCAAGGAACAGGAAGAGAACAATCACCACAAAAATAGCACCTTCATACAACGAATCCTTCACATTGCCGATAGAACTTTCAATAAAACGGCTCTGACGGAAAATATCTGTAGAAACGTGCACATCAGCCGGAAGATTCTTCTGCAAATCCTTCAATGCGGCTTCTAATTGCTCTGTCAGTTCAATAGTCCCAGTCTTGGGTTGTTTGGTAACGGTCAGCAGTACGGCAGGTTTTCCTCTCTCCGAAGCAGTACCTAGTTTTGGTTCCTGCGAACCGATCTTCACATCGGCAATATCCTCCAATGTAACGGGCACCCCTTCCACCGTCTTAATAACGGAACGTGACAACTGAGCCACATCATGGCTGGAAAGCACCCCACGAACAATATATTCGTTTCCATATTCATAAATCACTCCGCCATTGGCATTCTGATTCATGTTACGGGTAACGTTCATCACCTCCGCCAACGTAACATTGTAATGTTTCATGCGGGCAGGGTCAAGCAACACCTGATATTCCTTGATATCACCTCCTAGCACGGCAACCTGTGCCACACCTCCCGTAGAAAGCAGGCGCGGACGGATAGTCCAGTCTGCCAGTGTACGGAGATCGAGCATGGAAGTAGTATCCGAAGTCAGACCGATAATCAGCAATTCACCTAAAATAGAGGATTGAGGTCCCATGGTAGGTTTACCTACATTCTCGGGCAATTCCTCGCTGACCAAGGACAATTTCTCACTAACAATCTGACGGGCCAGATAGATATCAGTATCCCATTCAAATTCCACCCACACAACGGAAAAGCCATTGGTGGAAGATGAACGCACCCGGCGCACATTGGTCGCACCATTCACAGCAGTTTCTACAGGGAAGGTTACCAATTGTTCCACCTCTTCGGCAGCCATACCATTCGCTTCAGTCATAATCACTACAGTCGGCGCATTCAAATCGGGGAACACATCGACTTCCGTATGAAAAGCCGTGTAAGTACCGCCAATAAGCAGCAAAACCGACGCCACCAGAACCAATATACGGTTTTGAAGGGAAAAATGTATAATTTTATTTAGCATAGGGCGGCTTGATTAATGTTCATGACTATGAGCCGGAATCGCATTGCTGGCCGATGCCAATTTCACCTGATAGGCTCCTTTTGTTACCACACGGTCACCGGCTTTTAACCCCGTAAGAATCTGAACTTCCTTTCCGTCACTAGCCCCCAAAGTCACTTCCTGTTTCTTATACCCTTCTTCATCCAATTGCAGATAAATAAAATACAAGCCCTGTTCTTCGGTCAATGCTGTAACAGGTAAGGCCAGCACATCGGGCATTTCCGACGAGAGCAGATACACCTCCACATACGAACCGGGAATCACATCTCCCCGATTATCAAATTCGAAAGTAACAGGTACATAGAAAGAAGTACCACCGGATGCTTTACCATAAGAAAGCAGATGCCCTTTCAACTCACCCAACTCATATACCTTATTATCGTATGGAGTCTTGAAGTTTGCCGACTGGATGCTATGCAGATAACCATAATATTTCTCGGAAACATCTGCACGAAGGAACAGACGACGGTTCTGAGTGATACTCACCAAAGGCTGGCCTACCGACACATAATCACCTTCCTTCACCAGACAATTCTTGATATAGCCACCTAAAGGAGCTGTAACGGACACACCTGTCTTGGTCTGGTTCTTTGAAATAGCCTCGTATGCCAATAATGCATTTTCATAACTCTCCTTAATGGCATTGAAATCTTTCTGTGATATTATCTGACTTTTTACCAACTTGGCGGCACGTTCATATTCTTTTTTGGCGGTTTCATATGCGATACGGGTACGTTTTACAGGGTCTCCGTCCGGCATATTCTCAGCAGAGATATTCAGAATGGGAGCCCCCTTGCTCACACTCATACCGTCCGTTACCGGATGGCGGAAAGAAACCACACCGGCTACATTGGCAACTACTACGCTTTCATCACCTTGTGCCGCCTGTACCTGTCCGCTGGTCGTTATTACCTGACGGAATGATTTAGGCTGGATTATTTCCGATTCTACTCCAGCTGCTTTCGCTTTTTCCGGAGCCAGGATTATCTCATCGGAATGTCCGGCTGCCATCTCTGCCTCGTGGTTATGTCCTTCGTGGTTTTCACTCGCATGATCGTGTTCCTCATGCTCGTGATCATGGCCTTCATGATCATGATTATGTGCTTTTTCCGTTTCATGACTATGCCCCTCATGGTCATGTTCCGATTTACTGTTGCAAGAGCCTAAAAGAAATAATCCCAAGACTCCCATAAAGATAAGTTTCTTCATGATGATATAATTTGTTCTTACTTTTTTATTAAATACAAAATTAGCGTAAAGAAAATGCAACAAAGTTGCGGATAAAAAGATAAACTTTCTATCTGTTAAGCAAGAACATCGCAAGGAGGAGCACGCAACCCCTTTACGTGGGGAAGACACGTAGAATGCAGTTTTTCTAAATAGTAATTATAAGGTAATGTGTTGTGTTCTGTCAACTGCAATGAAAGCGCCAATACATCCGTTACCGTATATAGCAACAAACAAAACGAATAATCAGGAGAAACACTGTCCTGAGCCCGATCCGGAGTTACACTTTTAAACTTGGTCACGCATCCGGCATTACATGTATGATTCTCATCGGAACTATTATGCTGCTGATGCTGTACAGAACATTGACAGCCGCACAAAGTCATATCATGCTGCAAGCAAAGGATTTCCCGGTGATGATGATGAGGCAGAACAGATGCAGTCAACATGATTATGCTGACCAACATTAATACCCATGCTATATATCGTCTCCGTTTCATCGGGCACAAAAATAGGTGTTTATCATGTAAATTCCAAAAAGAAAGCATGGTAAATGCCAAATTATCAGCAATTACCATGCTTTTTATTATCTTTTATGTATAAAGCTTACCAAATAGAGACACGTTTTTCAGGAGCCAAATACATAGGATCCCCCTCTTTAATGCCAAAAGCATCATACCATGCACCAATTGAGGGAGTGCTCCGTTCACACGCCATCTGCCAATGAATGTGGATCAGACTTTGTTTGCAAACGAATCTGCTCGTCGCGGATATTGCCAGCCCACACTCCGGCGTATGACAAGAAGAAGCGCTGTTCCGGAGTAAATCCGTCTTCTACTGGTAGCGGAGCATCTTTTGTCGCATTCTTGAACGCTTGGAAAGAAACCTGCAAACCACCATGGTCGGCTATATTCTCACCTAAAGTCAAAGAACCGTTGGCATTGAGTCCCGGCAAAACCTGAATGCTATCAAAGAAATTCACCATTACCTGAGCACGTTCTTCAAAACGTTTGGCATCTTCGGCTGTCCACCAATCTTTCAAATTACCATCCTTATCGAACTGACGTCCCTGATCATCGAATCCATGAGTCATTTCATGACCGATAACCACGCCAATAGCTCCATAATTAAATGCATCATCAGCATTCATGTCAAAAAACGGATATTGAAGAATACCTGCCGGAAAACAAATCTCATTCGTGGTCGGATTATAATATGCATTGACAGTCTGCGGAGTCATTCCCCATTCATCTCTGTCAACCGGCTTGCCTGCCTTGGACAACATATAATCCAGTTCGAATTCTGTAGCACGCTTCACATTGGCCCAATAAGAATCTTTTTCAATATTCAAACCGGTATAATCCCTCCACTTATCAGGATAGCCTACCTTTACATAAAAAGAATTCAACTTCTCAATAGCTTTAATCTTTGTGCTGTCACCCATCCATTCCAAATTCCGGATACGTTCTCCCAATGCGGTCTGCAGATTCTTTACCAACTGCACCATACGTTCTTTTGCGGCTGCCGGAAAATATTTCTCCACATACATCTGACCTACCGCTTCACCCAGTACCCCATTCACAGTACTTACGGCACGCTTCCAACGAGGTTGGTTAGCCTGTTTACCGGATAGTGTTTTTCCATAAAAATCAAAGTTTTGTGCTACCAAATCATCACTCAAGTAACCGGCAGCCCTGTCTATCAGATTCCATTGCATATAAGCGATCTGATTTTCAACCGGCAAGCTATTGATAATTTTCTCAACCTCTTTAATTGGCTCCACTTGAGAAACACTCAGTTCAGTCACCCCTTTCACGCCTATACCATTCAAGAAAGCATCCCAGTCAATGCCCGGAATCTCTTTCTTTAATTCATCCAAAGACATTTTATGATAATTGGCCGCAGGGTTACGCTGTTCCACCGCACTGAAAGAAGCTTTTGCAATACGGGTTTCGATATCCATTACAGCCTCCATTTTCTTTTTAGCGGCAGCCTCATCAAAACCAGCCAATTGGAACATCTTTACAATATGTTCTTTATACTTATTACGGATATTGGTAGTCACATCATCATTGTCCAAATAATATTCTCTTTCACCCAGACTGATACCCCCTTGATACAATTGAAACAAATTGCTCTTGCTGTCCATGATATCGGCACCCACATAGAAACTGAAATAAGGGAATACACCGCTATGAGCCAGTTCCGCCATCAAAGGAACTATTTCCGATTTATCCTTCACTGAAGCAATCTTTTCCAAATCAGCTTGAATAGGAGTTACTCCATCCGCATTCAGTTTCACACTATCCATAGCCAGATTATAGATATCCCCTATTTTCTGACCTATTGTACCTTGCGCATTCTGTCCGGCAGCAATTTCCACAATCAATCCTTTCAGTTGTTCCCGGTTATTTTCGGCAAGCATATCGAATGAGCCAAAACGGGAATATTCATTGGTCAGAGGGTGTTTCTTCATCCATCCGCCACAAGCATACTGATAAAAATCAGCTCCTTGAACAGCCGTAGTGTCCAAATTTGTCAAGTCTATACCCGAAGTCATGACGCTTCCTTTTTACTGTCGCATCCGGCAGCTACTGCCAGAGCCAATACAGCCATTGGTAAATAATGTTTTGCTTTCATTTGTTCTATATATATGATACATATTAACTTCCCTGCATCTCTTCTAATTCCATAGAAACGGCCTCCCATTCTTCTACCGTCTGATCCAAGTCCTTTTTCAGTTTCTGATGCTTTTCATACAAAGCCATATCCGATGCACCTTCGGGAGTAGCCATATCGGCTTCCACCCCGCTAATCTCAGTTTCCAGCTTTTCTATTTTTTGTTCACAATCCGCAATTCGTTTCTCCAATTTACGAATTTTCTTATTCAATTCCTTTTGCGCCTCATAAGATAATTTGTTCTCACTGACCGTTTCGGGTTCTTCCTTTTTAGTGGCAGACACAGTAGGAGAAGCCGAAAGCTGCAACTCATTCAGACTCTCTATTTTCTTTTTCTGTAAAAAATCATAAATGCCGCCAATGTGTTCTTTTACTACTCCACCTCCAAATTCATAAACTTTGGTCACCAGTCCATCCAAGAACTCACGGTCATGAGAAACAACAATCACCGTTCCATCAAATTCCTTGATAGCTTCTTTCAATACATCCTTTGAGCGCATATCCAGATGGTTGGTAGGTTCGTCCAAAATAAGGAAATTCACCGGTTCTAACAAAAGTTTTATCATGGCAAGACGACTCCGCTCCCCACCCGACAGTACCTTTACTTTTTTATCAGAAGCCTCACCTCCAAACATGAATGCTCCCAGAATATCACGAATTTTTAAACGAATATCCCCTTTTGCCACATAATCAATCGTATCAAAAACACTCAGATTTTCATCCAGCATCTGAGCCTGATTCTGAGCAAAATAACCAATCTGTACGTTGTGCCCGATGGTCAGTTTACCTTCGTATGGGATTTCGTCCATTATACATTTCACCAAAGTGGACTTACCTTCCCCATTCTTTCCGACAAAAGCCACCTTCTCACCTCGATTAATAGTCAAAGTCACATCGTGAAAAACGATATGACTGCCATATGCTTTCTTCACCCCGTCACAAATGACCGGATAATTGCCGGAACGCATGGCAGGCGGAAACTTCAACCGCAAGGCTGAATTATCTTCATCATCAATTTCAATAGGAACTATTTTTTCCAATTGCTTGATGCGGCTCTGCACCTGTACAGCCTTGGTAGCCTTATAACGGAAACGCTCTATGAAATCTTCCGTATCCTGAATTTGCTTCTGCTGGTTCTCGTATGCACGCAATTGCTGCTCACGACGTTCTTTGCGCAATACCACAAACTCATCGTAAGCCACTTTATAATCATAGATATGCCCGCAAGATATTTCAATCGTACGATTGGTCACATTATTAATAAATGCACGGTCGTGGCTCACCAATACAACGGCTCCCGCACTTGTCTTCAAAAAGTTTTCCAACCATTGAATGCTTTCTATATCCAGATGATTGGTAGGCTCGTCCAACAGCAACACATCGGGCCGTCGCAACAGCAACTTGGCCAACTCTATACGCATACGCCATCCACCACTGAACTCAGATGTAGGACGGTTAAAATCCTCCCGGCTAAATCCCAACCCCATCAATGTACGTTCTATCTCAGCTGTATAATTGGTACCTCCCATCATCAAAAAGCGTTCATTGTCATGGGTGAATTTCTCAATCAGTTTATGATAGTTTTCTGAATCATAATCTGTTCTATCCGCCAACTCCTGATTCATTCTCTCAATACTATCCTGCAAGTCAAAGATATGTTCAAAAGCCATCTCCGCCTCTTCCATCACAGTATGTTTATCACTCAGAATCATGACTTGAGGCAGATAGCCTATCGTCACATCACGCGGAACAGAAACACTACCTGAAGTAGGCGCCTGTATTCCTGCCAATATCTTAAGCATAGTAGACTTACCGGCCCCATTCTTCCCGACCAGCGCAATACGATCTCTCTTATTGATAACGTATGACACATCCTCAAACAGAGGCGTTACTCCAAACTCTACTTTCAAATTATCTACTGAAACCATTCGTTTTTATCCTTTTGCAAAAGTGGCAACAAATATACGGTTTTATATGTAAAAAAGACAAAATACAAGTAAATAAAAAAAGTCCTCATCCTTAACAAATAGGACAAAAGTATTAAAACGTGTTAGAAAACATATTTTTTTAGTTGTTTTATTTGCAAAATCCACTAAAACACGTACCTTTGCAACGTGTTTTTCATAGTATTAGATTTAAGGTTAACAAAGGTTGGAGCAAGGCGTTGCTCCTTTTTTTATGTCTACATTTTCCTCATACTTAAATATTGACTTAGCTCAACCAAGCAAAATTTATCTGTAATACAAAAAATGACTGCTTCATTCTCATGAAGCAGCCACCAACAAAATACACGACGTAACACAACTATGTTTTACACATATCAGTTATTTAATATCGATTCCACAAGGATTGAGTCCCGGACCACCACCACCTGTATATCCCCTACTTTCTCCTGTGTCCCATGGAGAAATCCAAAAAGCATATAAATCGCCACAAGTAACATAAAACTTCACTTTAACTATCTTGCCTGAAAGAGCAGCAAGTTTTTTACCTGATTTCCAAGTTACCAATTGTTTAGTACTGTTCAAATCATTCATTTCCTTACAATCCTCTCTGGAAAATCCCGTAATCACATTACCATTTTCATCCATTATCTCCACCTGCAAATCCTTTGCTTGTGCATTCACAAAAAAATGATTACCATCAAACTTTATTTTCTCGGTAACAAGTACCCCTTCTGTGTCTGTATGCATGGAAACGAACCCATCACGACGTAAAGTTGCCAACCCAGTAGAAGTAAATCCATCCCACATCACTTTATTCTTCATTCTTCCACTAGAATACAAATACAAAGAATCACCAACAATGAGAGGTACGCCAATAACAGACTGCATATTTCCCCAATTCCATGCCCCTTCCGTTTCATTTACTCCCATAACAGGTTCATAACTGGGACGATAAAAATGAAAACCATCCCGACTATATCCCATCCCTATTTCATTTCTTTTCTGAATACCTAACTTACCACAGAGATCATTCTCTGGTCCTTTCCACATAGCATAGAACCCTAGCATAACACTTTCATAAGGCATAGCATCAAAATTATAAATGGCTGGACGCACATCAGGAAATTCAGGATGTGGCAGTTCCTTATCGGAAGGAGTAAACCACAAAACTATATTTTTATCCTTTATTCCTTTAGCCAATGAATGCGCCACGCTAACTGCCATCTCTGGATCTTCATTTTCCAAATAGCCTCTAGAGCGTCCGTCTGCTTTACTCCCCTGCCGTAGACTAATAGCCCATTTTTGAGTAAACGGATTATAGAAAGCAGTGGTACGATCCCCCACCGGTCCTGATTGCGCAACTCCTTCCGACCAATGAATACCATCTTTTGAATATTTTAAAATTATTTTCCATCCTCCACTATGTTTTTCCACATTGAAGAGTTTGAAACGTTTTTCTGGTTCTGGACACATTTTATCGAGCCAAACTGTAGCCGCATCCCGATCACAAGTATCTACAATATTCGTACCCGGCACTATATCCATATTCACTTTTTCCCAATGCTTCCCATCTTTTGACTCCGCATAACAAGTATAAAAGCTTTGACGATGTTTGTGCATAGATCCGGCACCAGCCAAATACCACATTTTAAATTTTTGTTCGCTTTCATCATACCATATTCCATCACTGAAAGGAGCAGCATAAGGAGCACGTTCAAAAGTGTATTCCCACTCCTTATCCGGAGCAAGTACCGGATTATTCTCATAGAACATAGCCTTATGGGAAACACGCTCCATATCTGTTTCTGCAATTAAAAAATCATCAACGAATAATTGGCGTCCTAGATTTACAGAAATAACAGTCGGTTTGTTTGAAATATAAGGTAAAGACATTTCGCGACGTACTCCATCATCAATCATACTAGGAGGCCATTGCTCGGGCAGCACAATGCCATTATGCAATGTTCTACCATTCTCTTTCACCGTTTTATCATTGGAAGATGACACACAGCCGGCAAAGCAAGCTGCACATATAATATAATAAAATACTTTCATAATTATTCTATTTTTAATTACCATCCTGGATTATTTTTAGTGATATATGGATTACCCTCTACTTCATCAATTGGCAATGGAACCCATTCATTCTTATTTTCCTTAAACCCCATATATTGAGCCCTGCTAAACCTTTTAAACAAAGGATCAGTATTTTCCAATTCGCGAAAACGCTCTACTACTTTACCCCAACGAAGCAAGTCAAAGAATCGGGAGCCTTCATAGGTAAGTTCTAGAATACGTTCATCTTCAATAGTTCTCATATTAGCTTCTGTTACATGAGGTACTCCTACCCTATCGCGTACTTTGTTTATTGCTTCTAACGGGGTTATGTTTGCAGTGGCTTTCCCTCCCATTACTACAGCTTCAGCATACATCAGCAAAACATCCGAATAACGAATCATTCTCCAGTTTACTCCTTGTGCACGTCCATTAAAAAAATGCCCACCAGCATCATCTGTCGGAGGTAAGGTCCAATCCAACCATTTCCTACTACACATTTTATATCCCATTGCCAACTCATATTGTTCACCAAATGTTCCTTCCTTTGAACCCATTTCTGCTTCCCAGTCCTTCCCTTCAAGAAAAGTAACCTTCATACCTTTCGGACGTATAATCTCCGATACATTATCATTAAAAACAAACGAACCAAACATACGTGGATCAGTTTCTCCTGTCACTGTTTTTGACGCTACAAATTTATCATATAACCAATTGTGCATAACCTGTGCAGAACTATTCGAATTTCTACTTCTATTCATTATACACATTTTACACCGGACGTCATTGAACAACCCACTGTCCACAAATCCTGGGTTAAATCCTGTATTCAACACTCCGACAAATTGTACTTCAAAAATAGATTCATCATTATTTTCATGTGCCACATCAAAGTTCCATGAATAGTCATCTACCAATCTGTAGTCCCCACAATTACCATTAATGATTTCTGCAAAAGCCGCAGCAGCCTCATTATAATAAGTTATTTGTGAAGTTCCATATTTGGGTTCAATACCGGATCTATAAAGATATGACTTACCCAAAAGTGCATAAGCAGAAGCTTTCGTCACACGTCCTTTATTTTTAGCATCCCAAAAATTCTTGTCAGGAAGTAAATCTTTAGCTTTGATCAGATCATCTATAATAAAATCCCAAGCCTCTTCAGGTGTTGCCTGAGGCTTATATTCATTAGGAGCCTTAGGCAATTCTTTAATCAAAGGAATATTCCTATAATTGATGAATAAAAAGAAATGTGTAAATGCACGAAGAAAATAAGCCTCCCCCAAATATGCATCCTGTAATTCTTTATTGCTGAATTCTATTTCAGTAAGACTTTCAATCATTTGGTTAGCTTGGGAAGCAGCTGTATACATTAACTGAAAAGGTTGAACCAATGAATAATAGGAAGGGGTAAACTCTTCATTATAAGCACCTGGTACTCCATAATCAGCTACCGAACACCCCTCATCACTACGAGTCAACATCAAACCAAATCCACAAGCTCCCAAATTACGAGGAGTCGAAATATACCCATAGATACCAAGAATTCCCTTATTACAATTTTCTAGTGTAGTATAAAATGAATTAACGTCTGATTGATTAGGATTCACCGCCATATCATTAAAAATATCTTCACATGACTCATCATTCCAATAGTTACAAAACCGATGATGATAACTATTATTTTACGCAACATTATTTTCATACTCATTCTGTTTTTAGAAAGTTAAATTGACACCAAGGTTATATACTCTAGAATTCATTGTTGCTTCATGAGGACTTTCCTGTGCTTGCCAGAAACCATCCACACCTCTGTCAAACAACACGTTTGAACTAACTTCGGGATCATACAAAGGATATTTTGTGATAGTGAATAAATTTTGTACCCCCGCATATATTCTAAATGATTCTATATGGAATTTTTGCAATAATTTCTTATTAAAGGAATAACCGATTTGTAGATTCTTGCATCTGAAATAAGAACCATCCTCCACATAGAATGTACTTGGAAGCGAGTTTATGCCAGAACTGTTTTTACTATTCAGTTTAGGAGCTTCCGCATTAGGATTTTGCGGAGTCCATGAATTATAGAAAGCATCCTTTAGGGTAGCACTATTAGCTCCTCCAAAATACCAATCGTATTTCATTAAAGCAAAAATATCGTTACCTTGCGTTCCTTGGAAAAAAGCAGTCAAATCCCAATTCTTATAACCTATATTTATATTTAAACCATAAGTAAAATCTGGATGAGGATTACCAATATCTGTTTTATCATTCTCATCAATCTTCCCATCCGGTTTTCCTGTCAATACACCATCCACACTACCATTATTATCCTGAAAAATAAAATTACCATCATTATCAAAACCTTCCACCACATATCCCCAAAAGGTACCAATAGGCAAGCCCGGTTTAGTAATAGTAGGACGGTCATTAAAAGAACCACTCATCATCACCTCTGCCTTAATGGGTTGTACTCCCTCACCCAAACTCTTTACTCTATTATTTAATGCCGAAATATTGGCAGTAACATCCAAACTCCAATCCTTCCAATTGTTACGATAACCTACCGTAAATTCAAAACCTTTATTTTCAACAGATGCAGAATTAAAAACTGGCAAATCCCCCCCATTAGTCATAATGGTTTGCCCTGACGATGCTAATGGAAGTAATGGAGCAAGTAAGTCATTATTATCTTTCCAAAAATATTCAGCTGTAAAAGAAATTTTATTATTCAGAAAAGCCATTTCCAATGCTACGTTTTTAGATATTGATTTTTCCCAAGTCAAATTTTCCTGAGCAAATTTGGTTACATAACCATTCATCACACTACTTTGACCAATCTGATTTTCACCGAATACAGAAGGTATTGGACCATAAGCCGTAGAAAGGAAAGAATATGGATCTATAAAATTAGCTCCTAATTCACCATAACTAGCTCTAATCTTCATTTTACTTATCCATTCTATATTAAAAAAATTCTCTTCATGTATATTCCAACCCACTGAAACCGAAGGAAAGTAACCGACCCTATTTCCTTTAGCAAATTTGGAAGATTTATCACTACGAATACTTGCAGAAACAAGATAACGCTCCTTATAGTCATAGTTCAAGCGAGCAAAAAAGGAGAGTAAAGCTGAATTGTATTCTTCACTTGTTATATCTCCTTTCCCATTAAAAATAGTAATATTAGGACCACCCAAATCTGTAGAACCAGAACCAATCCCCATAGTTCTATAGTATTCTCTCATCCAACTTGTACCTACCATTACATCAATAGTATGACCAGCAAACATATTCTTATAAGTCAAAATATTATCAATTGTATAACTAAATCGCTGTCCACGGCTTTCAGATAGTGAATTAATCGTTCTGCTATAATCAGGATCTGCATTACCATTCTCATCCCAATTGGAGTCAAAAGCAATGGACCGAGATATATTATTTGTTGATATATAGTCACCTCCAAGTAGTAGCTTATAATCCAATCCTTTATATAAATTCAGCCCTATATTCAAACTACCAGTAACATTAACTGTTTTATTTCTTCGAACAGTATTGGAATAAGATGCAAACGGATTAGTAACTTTTCCTTCATTTACATAATAATCTTTACCTGCAGATACATACCTTCCCTCTACATCAGTCATTGGAACAGTAGGAATCCCCATCACCATCCTTACTTGAGGCTCCTTATTTGTAAAAGCAGCAGAAAGAGTTTCACTAACAGTCAAGCGTCCTTTCTTAAAAGTTCCATTGACACGTGCATTATATTTCTTAAAACCAGAAAATTCCATAATACCTTGCTGATCAAAATACCCCAAACTTGTATTAAAAGTTGAATATTCACCACCACCAGAAATTGAAGCATTCAAATTATACATAGGAGCATTTCTTAGATATGCATCTTGCCAGTCGGTATTAATATTAGGATTAGTAGGATGAATATTTTCTGGAGCTTGAGTCTGGTTTGTTGAATTTGCAACAATTTGCTTAGTATATTCGCGATGCTCATTTGCATCTAGAAAATCAAGGTATTTAGAAGGGGTCTGCAAAGAATAGTTTGCAGAAATTTCAACTTTTGCTTTACCTTTTTGACCATGCTTGGTAGTTATCAGCACAACCCCATTTGCAGCGCGAGAACCATAAATGGCAGCCGCCGAACCATCTTCAGGATTTCTATTGATTCAATATCTGAAGGATTCAACGAATTTAGCCCATTATTAGAAAATGCGCCATCAATAACATATAAAGGTTCAGTAGCACCAAATGTACCTGCTCCCCGAACAAGTATCTTGATATCTGCCCCAGCTTCTCCCCCCTTTTGCAATATTTCGACTCCTGGAGCCCTCCCCTGCAAAGCAGCTGCAACAGAATGCCCCATCTGTTTACTCAGTTCTTTTGGAGGTACTGTCGCCACAGATGCTGTCAAACTAGATTTTTTTTGAGTTCCATAACCAACCACCACCACTTCATCTAATTGTTCCAAATCCTCTTTCAGAGTTATATTCACATTCTTTTCCCCTTCCAAATTAACAGCAAGAGTCTTATAACCGATAAAACTAATAATAAGAGTTGCATTCGCAGGAGCTTTAAGTAAAAACTTACCATCCATATCAGTAATAGTACCATTAGTAGTCCCCTTTTCCATCACATTAACTCCTACGATAGGTTCTCCCATAACATCCATCACAAGCCCTGAAATATCTTGTTCTTTCTTCTCGTTCAATATAGACTGTTCTACCTCCTTCTTCCGAATAACGATATTTTTATCTTTTATCTCATAAGAAACATTTTGTCCTTCCAAGATTTGCTCAATAACTTCTTGCAGTTGCTCAGCATCTATATTAACAATCTTTTTCGTATCTACATCCCCAGCTATATACACAAATGAATATCCACTTTTTTCTTTTAGCTCAGTCATAGCTTTTTTCACTGACACTTTATTCATTTTCAATGGTATATTCTGTGAGAAGATATTCAAATTAAGGCAAAGCAAAGCCCCGACCAATAATATGGCCTTTCTCTTGTTTTTCATAAATTAGTAATTTATTAATTAAAAAATTAAATGAACTTAGCTTTTAAAGAGAAAAATCATTAACTTTGCACTCTCTAAAAGCGCACTCACAATCGTAAGTCGAAAAAGAGATTTCATCAAGGTGGGAAAATCCCTATATCTTCCCACCTTTTCTTTTCCATCCCCTTCGTACCCCTATCACAGTATTACAGCTCTAATTCTATTCATACTTTTAATTTTAAGGTTAAACAATTTTAATCCACTCCCTATTTAATATAAAGTTATATTGTGTCCTTCAATAAAATAATGAATCTTACGGGTCGCAGATAATGCTTCCAAAACTTCCTGAATATTTTGCTCACGATGAACGAAATTTCCATAGAATCTGAAAGTATTCAAAGTATCACTAGCTATTTGTATTTTCACATTATAACTACGTTCTAACTCCTTCACAACATCCGGTAACAATTCCTCATCAAAAAATAAATATCCGTTAGTCCATTGTAATGCATTGGCAACAGTAGAATGCTCCACATGCATTCTGCCATCCTTTTTATTCAAGACCACCCTTTCATTGGGTAACAAAAAAGCTTCTTTTTCTTTTTCAATAAATTATTCAATGACACTTTTCCTTCGGACAAAGAAACAACGGCTTCTGCATCATCCGGATAATCCCGAAAATTAAATTTCGTACCCAATACTTTTACCAGCAAACTATTCGTTTTCACAAGAAATGGAACTTCTTCATTTCGTTTAACTTCAAAATATCCTTCTCCTATCAATTCTATTTTTCTATTCCCTACTCCGAATCCTTGTGAATATGTTATACGCGATCCAGCATTCAACCACACCAATGTCCCATCCGGCAAGGTTAATTTTGTTCTGGAACCAAGAGGAGCCTCCACAATGATATCCGAAAATTCCTCTTTTATACTTATTCCACCCCTCCAATAAGAAAAATAAGAAACTGAGAACAATATAACAATAACAGCTGCATAACGCCAAAATTTAGACAAACAGAAATTTTCACGTTCTCTTTTATCATTCAACCTCTGATTAGCAATTCTATTTTTAAATTGTTCAAATGCTTTGCTCTTATCATATTTAACATCCTCTTTCACACTTATGGCAGAAAACCAAATTTCTTGCCGCTGCATAAAATACTTTTCATTTTCCACAGACGCAGCTATCCACTCCTTCAGTTCATGCACAGCATTTCCATCCAACTCATTACTTAAATAGGATACTATTAATTCATCAATATGTTCTTTTTCTGCTTTCATCTTTGTTGTTTCTAAAGTGAAGACGATTTATTTTAAATACAGGGTAGTCCTAAAAGAAACTTTTTTCTGTTTCAACACGAAAAAAATAAAATCAAAGCAATTAAATATTTGCTCAATTCAGTCTGAAGGAAAGATAATGCATTCTTTATATGATACTTAACCGTATTTATAGAAATACCTAATTCCTGAGAAATTTCTTCATATTTTTTCTCCTCAAATCTGCTTTTTTCAAAAACACATCTACATTCAATCGGTAGTTTGTCTATTGCCATACGGATTTCATGCTCCAATTCACGTTCCAATAATATTCCCAAAGGATAATTATCTGACTGCAAATACTTTTCTTCAGACATCTCTTCCGGTACTAGAACTGAAAATGAAATTTCCTTTTTTTCAGATCCAGATTTCAGATAGTCTATACAACGATTACGAACGGCCTTTATCAGATAACTTCTAATAGAAATAGTAATGTTTAAAGTTTCTCTGATTTCCCAAAGGTGAAAAATTACATCTCCGACTATAGTTTCCGATAAAAAATTATCGTTCAAATATTGATTTGCTACATGACACAAAAGAACATAATGATAATCATAGATGTATTTATAAGCATCTTCGTTGCCATTTTTCAGTTGTTCTACTATCAGTTTCTCTGTGTTTTCCATTTTATTTCTTTTGGAAAAGGAATAAAGTTAACGGGAACAAATTTAGAAATTAATTCTGAGTAACCTTATAAAAGTGCAAAAAACAAATCCGTTAATCTTATTATCACACCTTAAATGGTTACAATAAAGACTAACGGATTTCCCTATTCTAGTTTTACAAACTATATCCAACACCTCAGATAAAACGAATCTGAATCATCCCTCCATAAGGATTAAAATCGAAAAGAATCTTATCAGCATCCTTCTTTAGAAAAAGCTTTTTCCCATCTTGCCTAATCTCCGAAACTCTATTTCCCACAGATTTCAATACCATAGTCAGTGGTTCCGTAAATAATTGTGCATTCATATCCAAATGAGGAGTTATGTTATAGCCGTTTTCTTTTTCTAGCACATTCAAGCGAATTTTTTCTCGTTCTTTTGTATAGGCAGCCACCTCTCTAAATGTACCCACCCATATTTTATTTTCCAGAGCCTTTACCTTACTAAAATGTTCCCACAATATTTCGGGATTCAGAAAAGCATCATATCCTTGCGATATTCCATGTATCATTGCCACTCCCCATCTACCGGAGTTTACCAAGCTTTCCACCCATTCATCTAAAGACTCAGGAGTTGATTTCGATTTATCTCCCCCGATGGGATATTGTTCGGTACGTGTACCTACCCTGTTCTTTGAAGTTATTTTTAATATATCACTATTAACAGCATTGAAAGGATAACAGAATGTACGCGGTATTTTTCCTGTTTTCTCATAAAGTATACTGTCATTCTTCTCTACTTCCATTTTTACTTCCTCCAAAGAAACACGCTTTAAATTCGTATGTGACCAGCTATGACTGGATATTTCTTGCCCTTTGTCACTCATCTCTTTAATTTGCGCCCACGACATTCTCGGTTTTCCCTGCATAGCACTTTCATTCTCTATACATTTACCCCATATCCAGAAAGTACCTTTAAAGCCATATTTTTCCAATTTAGGGAAAAGCAACGTATAGTGTTCCTGTAAACCATCATCAAATGTATAACTAATAGCACATACTCTGTCACCCTTATAAGGTGCCACATAAACATCTTGTGTGAACCCGTTATCCCTGATCTCAGCCCCTGTCTGTTTCACCAATTCTATTCGAGGCGATGATTCCGGCATAGAAACATACTCTTCATATACTCCCGGACGGACAAGTATAGATATTGTTTTCTTGCCACCACCAACTGCCGCATTCACTGCTTCCTGAACTGTAAAGAAATCCCCACTCCCATCTTTCGCCACCACATAATCATAACGTCGCACATATTTTGCCAAAGCCGGCACTTCTTCCATCAAAGCGTCCACAACCAACCCGGCAACTATACGTCCACCATATATATTCAAGTGAGTATTATCAATTTTCCCTTCCGGACAAAATTCATATTGTCCTGCTGGAATCCACATAAACAATTTTCTTGAATTCTCGACTCCCATACCGGTAACCAAGTCATGGGTCAATTTATTCAAATCAATAAAAGGTACATTCATTTCTCCGGCCACCCGACGGGGAGATTCCAGATATTCCCCATGGGTATCAACCAATACCGGACCTTCTTTTTCATAACTACCCTTTATCTCCGTCACACCTTTAGGAGGGAAATTACGACGGACTATAGAATTGAACAGTACAGGATTTCCTCCCTTAGCACGTGTTTCATTCACAAAACGTCTTAAATTATCATCAAAGGTACTTCCGGGTTCTGTATGTAATGTGGCTCTAGGTTTCTCATCATTATGCCCGAACTGAATAAATACATAATCACCTTTATGAATTTTAGAAAGCACTACATCCCAACGTCCTTCATTGATAAAACTGAGTGAACTTCTTCCATTCATAGCGTGATTATCCACCACAACCTCTTCCGTAAAATATCCGGGAAGCATTTGTCCCCAACCACGCTCTATATTACCATTCTTCAGACTTTTATTCGCCATAGTGGAATCACCAATCATAAAAATAGTAATGGGTTCTTTTCTCTCAGCAATAAAAGCCGATAACAGGAGTAAAGCACATAAAGCAAGTAATACTTTTAATTTCATGTTTTTCATATACATTTTATAAGTTAAAAGATTCAGGCAAAAGTAAACAAGAACAAGAAAAGAAACCATAAAAAATGATACAAGAATATAGAAATTTGTTCAAAATCAATAGCTCAATTACTCTTTCAGTAAATAAGAACTAATAAAAAAATGTTCAAATAACATTTATTTGCCATTTGAACATTTTTCAATCCTTCAAAGTTCACATCGAAACATAGGAGGTTCTCCCAAATAAACAAACTCTTCCAAAAAGACAAAAAAATGAATGTCCAACTGTCAGAATGATGCAGGCAAAGAAAGTAATTGATACATCAATGTATGTGCCATACGTTCTTGACCATTGGTATTAGGATGCAAACGATCATACCCCGAATCATAGAAATAAATAAGTTGTTCTTCAATCATCGGATTCATACCTGTAACCGAATTAAAATCTATTACAGGAACTCCCCACAAATTACCTGCTTCCTTAATGGCCTGTACATAAGCATCCACATATTCTCCGCATTTATTCTGATAGCTTTCATCCGGTTGTACATTCTTTTCACCGAATTCCGCTAAAGAACGATGCAATGGGGTCAACAAAACAATTTGTTTATCGGGAAACAATTTTTTCAAATGACTCAAACCAATATTAATACGGCCTTTATACGTATCATTCGTCATTATAGGAACACGCCTTTTACGCGTTTCCAGTTTTTTAGTTTCACCACGGGCAGCCATCACCTGCTCTTCTTTCTCTGCAAACCAACTCCCGACAGGTACGCTGCTATTAAAATCATTTGTCCCCATCAAAACCACGATGGCATCAACCTCTTCTCCATGCTCCTTTTTCAATTGTTCTGCCTGACGGGGTACATCATTCCATTGACGTCCACTCACTCCATACACATAAGGAGTGATATCCAACCATTCTTTCAAAAAATCCCAATACTTTTTTATGTTATCTCCATAACAATTGGGATCAGTTATCGAGTCTCCTATATAACCAACCTTTTTTCCATACCATGGATGCCGGATATAACCTTTATTACATGATTCTTTTCCACAGAGAGACGTTTCCTGTCCGTGTAACAGCAACGGACACGCTAATAAAAGAGCAAATACAATAAACTGTCTGTTTTTCATAAGCAACTATTATTTTTTCAATCAGTAAAGTGCCATCAAAGATATAAAATAAGAAATAGAAAATAACCATCACAGACTTTTATTTTCGTTTGTCCTCCTCTATCATTCATAAGACAAGAAGTTCGAAAGGTTATAATAAACAAAACTTTACACTTTTAGATTCATTTGTTAACAAGACACGACATATTTATAAAGCATGTTATAAAACGGCGAAATACAGACTAGAAACTTGCTATTATAAATAAAGTCCGTATCTTTGTAGTGTGTTTTTCATAGTATTAGATTTAAGGTTAACAAAAGATTGGCTGTCTGGGATAGATAGCCTTTTTTTATGCTTTAAAACAGGAGAATTTCTTCATAAAAAATTCAATATCCCAACAATCGCTTCTTCAAATTCTACCCAACCGAACACAACAAAAGTCAATAAGAAAAAGCAATACGTATATCTATCCATCGAGGCAATTTATGAACTACCTAGTCTTAACTAACGTTTATCCTATATATTTTTGGATTTATTTCAATAAAAGAAGACACTCTCATCACTGAGAATGTCCCCTATATTTAAACGAAACTTTAAAGAGAATTTATATATTTCAAATCTTATCTTCTATTCCACCATACTCGTTGCTCACGGCTATCATCACCATTCAAATCTGCTTTCACGGCAGCTTCATAATTTTCAAGATTACCTTGATAAATTTCGCTATCAAATTGATGGCGATAAGGAATATGATCAATCGTTGTACAAACCGGACCGACTTCTAGTTTCGGAATATCAAAACGACGCCAGTCAGACCATGCCTCAAAACCATCAGCCATAAAGCCACTAATCCAGCGTTGAAGAGCAATTTTGTTAATTTTATCAGCATCAGTACCTGTATAGGCAACTGCTTCCTGTGCCAAATATTCATCAACACCTTCGGCCCCCCATTGTTCGAACGATGCCTTCACACCAGCTGCATAAAGCTGGGCAGGATCAGCCTGAATCCAGCCACGTTGAGCAGCCTCAGCCTCGATAAGCAACATACGAGCAGCAGTAATAATGGGAAAAGTAGAGGTTACCTGTGTGAGCGAAGGATTATAAAAACAGCAGACTTTGTTCCACGTATTCACATCTGCAGACTCAATACCCAAAGGCATACCTTGGTATTTATCAAAATTCTTCAAGTCTTCATCCGTTACGCCCGCCTCTGCCTGTGTCTTACCGAAAGGAATCAGTGAACAAGTAGAGAACAGACGGTTATCTTTCAACTCCTTCAGCTGATCTACATAATACTTATTAGGGACAAAATTATAATTATTGTTTACACCATTATAATATAAATATCCCACAGTATTGGCCTCAAAAGTATAATTCAAATTATAGGCATTTTCTTCAATACCGCCATCGGCGTAAGCTTGAGCAAAACGCGAGCGTCCTTCGGCAGGATCCACATCTGCCAGTTTTATAGCAAGCATCATACGGGTAGAAGCATTCAGTTTCTTCCATGCACGAATGTCACCATCGAACAGGATGTCGGCTGTACTCAACGAGCCACTTTCATTAAACTGATTATACGCTTCCCTCAAATCGGCATCTAACTTAGCATAAATCGTTTCCTGTGAATCAAATACCGGAGTAAAATTTTCCTCACCTGCCTGAAACGCTTCTGTATAAGGAAGTGGCCCTAGAGCATCTGTAAGGTGCATATAGATGAATCCCATCAATGTACGTGCAACCGCAATCTGATTGGCATTATCACCAAACTGTACAATGGCAGGTTTACCTTTTTCAGCCTCATCACTATTAAAGTCAATAATCTTCTCGCAGTTCTTCAACGGATAAAGATAATAAGAACTTGTACTCATAGTAGGTCCGCCAAACGCACCATACTGATTATTATTTTTCTCGGACATATACCCCGGATACATTTGCGTCCACGGGTAATAATAATTTGAGTTCATAGAGAAGTATTTCACATAAGTACAAGCGTATGTAAACAACATACCAGTATTAGCCTCCGACGGTTCATTGGGATCTTTGTTAATATCGCCAAAGTCAGTCATATCACATGCTGTGAATGTTGCTGCAAAACTCAGAGATAAAAATAATAATTTAATATATTTCATAATGATTCTTCGTTTTATGGTTTAAAAAGCAAGATTAACGGTAAAACCTATCGAACGGGTTGCAGCGGCATTACCACCCTCAAAATATCCCATACCAATTTCAGACACATCCACATTAGGACAAGCTGAATAGATCAACCATGGATTGGAAGCATTAATTGCCACACTGGCACGACTCAAACCGATATTTAGTTTCTTCAAAGTTTGTGACGGGAACACATACGACAATGACACTTCGCGAAGTTTCACGTAAGTACGGTCATACACCCATTCTTCCCATACACGGGAAGCTGTGGTATAATACAGTTTGGCATTGACATAGGTATCTACCTTATTACCATCCTGATCCACACCAGTCATGTGGATACCACCACCTTTGCTTACCGGTTCACGAACATTGACGCCACGGTCATTAAGTTCAGCTGTTTTATCAAGAATACCGCTACTGCTACCCCACATATTAGTATAGGATACAATCTGACCGCCTACAGAGAAATCAATATTAGCCGACAGACGGAAATTCTTAAAACTGATACTAGTATTAAAACCACCTGTGAAATCCGGATGGAAGTTACCCAGTTCATCTAGTGTATTCTGATTGTAAGTAGGTACATATTCACCACCATACAACGCCTTCTGCGAGGCACTCAGTTCATGGAAAATTATATTGCCATTGTCATCACGTTCCCATGTATTACCGGTTATCACACCAAGTGATTTACCAACCATAGCATAATTATACAAACGAGTTGTGAATGAAGTCCAATAAATAGAGTAAGAATCCACCCCATCAGCTAGTTCCACCAGTTTATTGCTATTCTTCGCTATATTGAAATTCATTTCCCATTTCCAGTTCTTAGTGGAAACGGGCATCCCGCCCAAACTCAATTCAACACCCCGATTACGAATTAAACCAGCATTCATCTTACGAGTGGAGTACCCCGATTGTGGAGCAGAGGTTACAGAGATTATCTGATCTTTGTCATCCCGAGTATAATAGTTGAAATCACCCCATAAACGATTATTGAACAAACGGAATTCCGTACCTATTTCATACGAAGTGGAAATAGACGGCTCAATATTATAATTTTTCTGAGAAGAAGGTTCATACATTGTAACATGTGAACCATAACTGGTATCTAGAGAATAAGTAGGATAAATATTATAAGCATCAAGCGTAGTACCTACCTGAGCCGCACTAGCACGCAGTTTCCAGAAATTCAGCCATTCTGCATTCACCCATTTATGAGCAAGGACAGAAGCGGAAAGGCCACCATACCAATAGCTATTGTGATTAGGACTCAACGTAGATGACATATCGTTACGGACAGAAGCATCAAGAAAATAAGTATCATCCCAGCCCATAGTAGCTGTGGCATAAACACTACGTTCCTTGTAATGTGTCTTCTTATTATAGGCCAAGGCAATAGTACCCGATGAAGCAGCCAAATTATAATAATTATCCAAAGACAAGTCATAATTTGTATTGGTATATGCATATAAATTATCGTATGTATAGTCACGTACTTCTGCAAAAAGAGCCGCATCTACCGTTAGTTTGTCTTTAAAGAATGATTGTCCCCAAGTCAAACGTCCTTGTACGGTCAAATCAATTAAACTGCTTTGATCCTGACGATAATTTGACCGGAAATTAATAGATCCTGAAGGGCGTTCGCGTTCCAATTTGTAACCACGTATGTTACCATTTACGCGTACCCCTGCTTTCAAGTTATAAGGAAGGTCCACAGACACATCACCACTGAATACATTCCATTGATAAATGGTGCGATGATTATATTCATGAAACAAAGCATACGGATTATCATGGAATGCAGCACTTTGGTTATTCACACTGTTGATATTCCAAGTCCTCCATGATCCGTCCGGACGTTTATAGTCCTTATAATCTTTTAAATTGACATTGGTCTGTCCCCATTGGGTATATTCCTGCAAAACGGTACGTGAACCGTTATATCCACTTTCGGCAGCATTATGATCTTGACGATAAGTATATTTATAATCCAATGACACATTCATCCACGGTGTGGGTTTGAAATTAGTCTTGAACCCTAAGAAACGGCGAATAGCATCCGAATTGGGTTGCACACCAGTACGATAGCTATTGGTGAAAGAAACACGGGTATTAAAATCTTTCACACTCTTTGAAAACGAAACGTTGGTTGTATTGGTTACACCAGTCCGATAAAGATCTCTCAAATCCAACCCATGTTGCCAAGTGGCTGGTTTTCCATAATAATCACTGGTTTCGTCCAATGATAATGGAGTGACATATTTCACAGCCGGATCGTATGCAGCTCCCCAAGAAGTGTCCTCATTATAATCGTACACATAAGCACCTTGCAAACCGGGAATATCACCACTATACAAATCATAAATATCCTGAGCCCTGTTACCTTTTTCCGTACCTCCATATCCTCCGCCACCATACAGCTTCTGCATATTGAAATGATTATAGTAAGTTTCGGCCTGCAATGTATGACTTACTTCAAGCAACCCTTTCTCACTTTGTCCCGCCTTAGTAGTTATGATGATAGCACCTGCACCACCACGCGAACCATAAAGGGCAGTAGCCGCGGGACCTTTCAATACGTTTATGCTTTCTACATCATCCATATTGATAGAGTTTTTGTTGGTGATAGCACCATCTACCACATAAATAGGTTCATTGGCCGGATTATCCGACTGGGACGAAGAAGGAATGGAACCTGCACCACGCAAAATAATAGTACCTGCATCAAAACCTGAACTGGCACCACCTATAAAACGTGCTCCCGACACTTTACCAGCCATAGCATTACCCAAATCGGTCTGTCGTGAAATAGTCAAATCCTCACCTGCTACCTTTTGTGTAGAATAACCCAACGCTTTTTGTTTACGGTTCAATCCTTGAGCAGTTACAACCACTTCATCCAACACTTTTGTGTCCGACTTCATTGTTACAGTAATAGTACCACGCTGAATTCCAACTCGCTGAGTAATCATACCCAAATAAGAAACAATCAGCGCTTTAGCATCTGCAGGAACATTATTGATAGCAAACTTGCCATCCACATCCGTAATCGCTCCCATAGTAGTCCCTTCCACTAAAACAGACGCACCTATTATCGGCTCACCATCATCCGCTGAAGTTACAACTCCTGCAACTGTTTTAGGCGCTTGAGCCATAGAGAAGCCGATACCCAACCACAGACAAGCTAGTAACATTAACACTTTTTCTTTCATACTCACTCTCTTTTAATTAAACATTATCCAAGTTCTTTTGGAACTCAGCTCTACAAAAGAGGAAAATACAAGAATCCATTTCTTATAAAAAACGTCTAAATCTTAGTCGTTCCAAAGATATTCAACTGTTAAAAGAGTAATTTCACACAGGGAGCTAATAGTTAAAGAAATAAAAAGTAGCAGATTACTTTATTGGGAACAAGATATATAAAGAAGAAAATGATTACCAAAGAAAAAAAGTGATTTTCTTGACAATTTTCATGTGTTTACATCATTTCATACTAAAATAAATAAATACCTACTTTAACAAATATCGCAACTAAATATACTTATGAATAAAAATATTATAGACAAAATAAATAGCCTTATTCTTTTAATTTTAATAAAATTTTATATCTTTGCAATTGTTATTGATAAAATGAGTTCCAA